>Ga0316203_1000109_pt1 | contig 151669 bp, 130 predicted proteins | sample 6monrhotite_MG_FD_204940 | JGI IMG/M metagenome (GOLD analysis project Ga0316203, IMG submission 204940) | Microbial mat bacterial communities from mineral coupon in-situ incubated in ocean water Damariscotta River, Maine, United States -... | ecosystem: Environmental > Aquatic > Marine >... | reverse complement strand
CTTGAATATGATCCATAAATCTCAATTTATAATTACCTCTTTAAGATAAGAAATTGATCAATTGAAAAGAAGGTGGTTTTGAAAGGTTATAAACAGAATGGAGGTTAATGCACAGTCTGACGTTCCATCTAAACTACGTAAAATCGGTTTGGTAGGTAAGGTTATGTAGTTTAGATATTGTTGTGCTTTCGTTATTTTCTAATTTCCTTGAGTATTTCAGGGATTTCGTCATACTCAGTATACCAAATTATAGAAACGCCTAATTCTCTCATTATTTCTTCGTTCAGATTATGATGCCTATCTAAAAATTTTTTAGCTCCATCAATATTATCAATTACTTGCTCTTTTTTTTCTTTGGTGAATTCATCAACAGTTAGCCTTTTCATAAAGGCAAAGTGTCTTGTTTTGTCACTATTTCTGGAAGCAATGTCAAGAAGCCTCCTTAAATTTGGGTCGGTCATCGATAACCCAACCATAAGACAGTGATTATCTCTAAGGTTAGATAATTGAACTAGGTTTGACCAGTGATATGAATCGGAATAAATTAAGTGATATCCTTCCTCAGAAAAGACAAGTGTGCTTTTTTCTAAACCTTCATATGCATCTGTTTTTTCAGGCAAAAAACCGTGTACGTGATAAACTGGAAGTTCGTCGGGGTCAATGTAGTCGTTGTCGGAATAAATGCTATGATGTTGAATAGATTGAGCATCTAGCTGTCGTTCTAGCAAGTCATCAAAATTATAAGTAACAACAGACTTTACTTTAGCTCCTGTCCTTAGTGGCATGCACATTTCAACTATTGAGCGTATCAATTTAGAGTCAATTTTTTTTGATGTATTTCTTAGTTTGTATAAATTCTGTGTAATTGTTTTTGTAAATTCTTCAGATTCTTCTCTACTGTTATCTAATCCCTTTCTTAAATATCGAGCTGCCATTAATGCAGAAGGCTCATCAATCCTGTTTAGCCTTTCAACTATTTGATTTATATCGGAATCATTAATTTTTGATTCATTATCAAATTCATTTGTTAAGTAGGTTACAAAAAGTGAATTAAGCAATGTATTCCAATCTGGCATTCCAGCACTACTTGAAACACCTGCTCCTAAGAAAAAAGAAAACTGTCCTTTTTTGTACAGTGATCGAAGTAAACGGATTTTATCTTCTCTTTCTTTTTTCCAATCTTTTTCAATTTGTACTACGGCTGATTCTATTCTAAGAGAAAATAAATTATTTGCTATCTCATTAGCTTCTTTTCGATTCTTAGAAACGATTCTGTTAATTTCTTCAGGACCCCATACAAATATATTAAATGGATATTTTTCAGTTTTAGAGAGTATTGAAATTCTATCCTTAGTTCTCGCTCTTAAATGTTGAGGAGTTATAATTAATATGTTTTCAGCATATTCAGATTCTAATAGTCTATTTTGAATAGTAACAAAATGTTCTAACAAACGATTAATAGGCTGTCTATCTAAGTTAAACTTGATTTCTATATGAGTAGAGCCCTTAATGTCATCTATTCCTTCTGGCGCATAGGCATCAAATCCTATTCTTCTTGAATGTTGAGAAAATGGTTTGTCACTTTTCTTTAGATGTACCTTTATTAGGTTTATTACAAATGTTTCAAACGTGTAATAGCCTCTACTGCTATTATCTATTTCTATTTTCTTTAAAATATCATCTATTAGCATATTTTCTCTTTAATGAAGCACAACTAGTATATATAGTATACTACCATACTAAAAAGTGCACTTTATCCCATTAATTTAGATAGGATAAAACAACCTATTTAGGGCTAAGGTAGTGTTGTTTATCCCAAATATAATCAATCCATTTAAACGAATTGTTAAGTCTATTTGTTAATCCAAAAACACTTCAATACCATTTTTATCAAAATTGACAGCTATATGCTCTTGCAAAGTAGTTGAAAGTGTCAATCCAACAAAGTTCGCTTTAATTGGGAATTTACGGTGTTTTCTATCCACCAAAACTACGGTAGTTAAGTATTTTAAATTAGATTCCAAAATGTAACGTGTAGCATAAATCAAAGTTCTTCCAGAATTGAGAACATCATCTATCAGGATAATAGATTTGTCATCTAAAGAACTTAGTTCCGTGGTAAATTCAACTTCGTTTTCAAGAGGTTTGTCTTTGTGTAGTTTTAACTTATGTAGTGTCACTTCTATTTCAGTAATTTCCTGAAGAATTGTAAATATTTTCTCAGCTAATAAATAACCACGATTAGCAATTCCGATTAAGACGATCTCTTTTTCATCGTAGTTTTTTTCCAAAATTTGGTGTGCAATTCTTTGAATTTTTTGTTCTACTTGTGTAGCTGAAAGAATTAAGGTTTTTACACTTTCCATATTATTCTTTTATTTTCAAATTAACGCCAACTTCTATTGGGAAAAATACTTTGTATTTAGCCAAATTGGTCGCTATACCAATTGTTTTTGAATTTAATGGGAGTAGATCAAAAATATCTTTTTTACTCGATTTTATAGTTGTAATTGCATCACCATTCCCATCTGGAGTTGGGTATTGAATGGTAATTGTAAAGTAGCGTTTGCTGCTTGTTGGATTAAGCTTTCTTCCATGCTCAACAATTGTTCCTTCAACAATTTCACCATTTCGCAATGCCTTTTTCCTACTTTTTATTCTCACGTTGGTAATTCCAACAATAATAGCACCAGCAGCAATGGTTAGTGCTGCCATCATTCCTTGAAAAATAGCAAGCCCTAATTCGTAGGGAGGCAGAAACATAACTACAACTAAAATTACTCCTAGGAACATTAATCCTGCAGCAATAAAGTAATTTTTTTCGATCCCTTTTGAGACTCGAATTTCTTCAAAAGCACCCTTTTCTCTAGGTGGGTTTTTTGAAATAGCTATTTCTTGCATAAAGAATTTATTTATGGCTTAAAGATAAAAATAAACATGCGTATAGGTTAAAATTGAGCAACTAATTTTAAGTTGAGCCTACGAGATGTTAGAAAGCTTGGAATAGCATATTGTCTTCCTGAAACATCTTTAACCCAAGAATAGTTAATGGTGTTGGAAATGTCCAGTAAATTAAATACTTCGAAGGATAACCACATCCTGTCAATTTTTTTCCAAATAGAACCGTCTTTGTATTTTGTTTTATCCGTTAAAAACTCTTTGCTAAAACCAATGTCAACACGTTTGTATAGAGAAGAACGTAATGTGTCTTTGTATCTGTCTTGACCTGGTGGCCCGTAGGGTAATGCAGTTCCAAAAACAACTGTTAGATTTACTTTTAAGGTGCTCCATTTTACTTTTTTTGTGTCCCATTCTTTCGGCATTCTATCTTGAAAAAACAAGGCGAAAGAAACCCTTTGGTCAGATGGTCTGGGAATATAACCTGGTTCAGTTCTTACGCTGTCAGTTGCAACATCATTTGCAGTAAAGCCAGAAATTATTTCTTTCCCTTCAGAATTATAATAATCATAATAGTAGTCATCTAGAATATCTTCCTGTGTTTTCATATAGGATAAGGAGGCATACGATTCTATTCCTTTAACAAATTCACCATTTATTTTTAAATCAATTCCAGTTGCATATCCTTTTGCATTATTCTCTCCATAATACCTAATTCGAACATTGTCAATTTCATACGGTATGATGTCGGTAAGGTGTTTGTAGTAAGCTTCCGCACCTAATTTGAAAGGACGTTTCCACATAAAGAAAGTGTAATCACTACCAAGTACAAAATGTATAGATTTTTGAGCTCTTATTTCTGGATTGATAACACCTTGAAGATTCCTCGTTTCACGATAGAATGGCGGTTGATAGTAAAATCCAGTTGCAAAACGGAAGCTTATGTTTCTACGATAAATTTCATCTCCTTTAAGGAAAAACCAAGCAGGTCGATAATTAAAACTAATTCTAGGAGAAACAACCAGTTGATTGTTGTAATCCCAATAGTTAGCTCTTACACCTACTGTTGTGCTGAAATAACTATTTGTTTCAATCGTGTCTTGAATGATGTAGGTTGTATCCTTCAATCTAACCGAATCTTCAAAATAAATGGTTTTCGGAAAAGAAATTCGATGCATATCTTGAATGTATCCAGAAAGCCGATTTGATTGTAGGTCGTTTTTAGCTTTAACAACATTGCTGAGTGTAAGGTATTGATAAGGCTGAGCAGTTGGATCTACATATCCCACAGAATCTGAAGGATGAGGGATGTTGAAACGAGCAGAATCAATTTGGTTCCATTCACTTATTTTATCGTTAATGATTTCATGTTGATACTTTGCTCCCCATTGAAGTTTATGTTTTCCAAACTTATAGGTCCCTTTGTGATATACGTTTGCAACGGTAGCATTTAATTCATTTCTAGCATGATTTAGAAAAGCACCTACACCTCTGTTAAAAGCAACCTCTCCATGTTCGTCACTTCCTAAATCTCTTTCTAATTCGTCGAGTTTATATTCTCCTAATAGGTCAAAACTTTCAGATTCATGTGTTTGATAAATGGAGGAGATAAATTTTAATGTCAACGAATCGTTTGGCTTATGTGTTAAAGATGCTGCAGCCATATATGTTTCAAATTGAGTTACTTCCTGACCTTCGTAAAAGACAGTGAACCGCAAAGCTTCATTAATACTTCCAAAATTAGTTTCTCTACTTTCTGGAACAACTCGAAATTTGTTTTTTGAGTACGTTCCAAAGAGGGAAAGCTTTGTGTTTTCAGTTAATAGAAAGTTGAACATTCCTTGGTAATCAACAAAAGTAGGTTTGTATTCACCTTTTGTGTCTAAGGCACCTAAAAGATAAGAATTGGTTCGATATCTAATTCCTGTTATAAAATTAAACCGAGAAGATACATTGTGTTCCACATGGGCAGCAGCTCCTAATAAACTAGTAGTGAAAGATCCATTAAATTCATCTGGAGTAGTAGCTTCTCCGTATGTGATGTCAAGAACAGAAGATAATTTGTCCCCATATTTTGCATCAAATCCACCAGCAGAAAAAAGGATGTCGCTAACCATATATGGATTAATAAAACTTAGTCCTTCTTGCTGTCCAGAACGTGCTAGAAAAGGACGGTAAACTTCGATGTCGTTTACATAGATAAGGTTTTCATTAAAGTTTCCTCCTCTAACGTTATATCCAGCAGATAGCTCATTGTTTTGTGATACTCCAAAGTTTCCGAATTTTAATGTTTGCTCAATGTTTTCACCAATACCTGTTATCTCTGAAGGAGGTATAGGGTCGAAATGCCCAATAGCTCCAGTTCCAGGATCTCTGTAAGTTACTGTGTGTTCGTCAAAGGTTCGTGAATTTAGTACAATTCTAACTTCTTTAACCTCGTTAGCAAAAAGTGTGTAAGATGATTTTTTGTTCCAAAATTGAGCGCTACTATATTTTATTGAAATTTTTTCATTTGCTGGTACTTTTAAAGAGAATTTACCTTCATTGTCAGTAATAGTTCCTCTGTTAGTTCCTATTAATACAATATTTGCATCAACTACTGGTTCTTTGAATTGATTGTAAAGCGTTCCTTTTATTGTTGCTGTGGTTTGTGCATTACTTTGAAATGCGCTAATCAGCAGGGAAATAAAAATTAATAAGGAAATCTTCATGTAGTTAATCGACTAGTCTTTTTTCTTGAAGTCACCATTTTTCCAAGCTTTTATAAACTTAGACCAAGCGATTGGGTTTAGTAAATTGATTGGAGGTGCTTGTCCAGCATAATACAATTTACTTTGGTATTGTTGCATTTGCCATTTATAATTCATTGCTCCGTCCATTGGAGTTCCGTCAGCTCTTTCTTTAATCGCAGCCCTTTCTAAATTTTCTTGGGCTCTTTTATAATCGTCATTTGGAATGTCAGCATTTACAAAAACTTCGGCAAATTGCTCTTTTGAAGGCCATGGGTAAATATGTGCTGCTTGAAGTAATATAGTGTCCTTGTACATTACTTGAATTAAAGAATATTTATTGGTGTTCAAGGTGTCAGGAATTATAAAATTTGCTTTTTTATAACCAACTGATGAAAATAAAATGGTATCACCTTTGTTTGCAACAAAAGAAAAATAGCCAAAATAATCAGAAGTCGTACCTCTTCTTACGGATTTATCAATGATGTGACAAAATGGGACTGCTTCAAGGCTATCTCCTGATACAATTACCCCACTGAATTGAATCAAAGAATTATCTGATGTGTCCTTCTGCCCAAAGCTGATGGTATTAGAAAGGCAAAGAATTAGGCATATAAATAAATATCTGGTCATAATTAAAGTTATTAGAACTCCATAAAGTTCATTTTATTATCCAAAACTACAAAATGAATCATTAATGATTCCTTATATTTGAAAGGATTTCTAATAATATATGTCAGTTATGCGTAGAATTTTACTTTTGATTTTGCTTTTCCCTTTTTGTTTTAATGCTCAAATAACAATTTCAGATGCAGATATGCTTCAAAGTGGAGATATGTATTTTTATAGTACGAGTACTGATTTTTCTTTAGTAGATGTTTCTTTAACAGGAGTGAATTATTCTTGGGATAACTCTGCAATAACATCAGTAGCTCAAGATACATTAGAGGCGGTTTCGGTATTGTCAACTCCTTTTGCGTATCAATTGTATTTTAATAATTCTTTTCAATATCCTGAGCATAAAGCAGATTATGCTGTTGTGGGGCAGGAAATTGATGCATTTGGACAAGTTACAATCTCTGATGTTTTCGATTATTTTAAAGTTAATTCAGGTTCTTTGGAAAAAGTGGGGTTTGGAGCGAATATTAATGGATTGCCAGCTTCCGTAAAGTTTGATACAATCGATCAGGTTTACCCACTGTCCATGACATATGGTACATCTGATTCTACATCTGCCTATTATATATTGGATATACCAACTTTAGGTGCTTATGGCCAATGGATAAGAAGAAAAGTGGAAGTCGACGGTTGGGGTGATATTACAACTCCATATGCTGCCTATTCAAATACAATTCGAGTGAAGACTACTTTATATCAAAGAGATACTTTGTATGTGGATCAATTTGGTTTTGGAACAAATGTGGATAGACCAGTAGAAACTACATATGAGTGGTTTGAGCCAGGTAGTGGAGCTCCTGTTTTTGTAGCTAAAGAAAATGCAGGAAATCTAACTGAAATAAAGTATTTGGATACAATAAATACTACAAACATCGAAAGCCAGTTTTACAGTAATTGGAGGGTATATCCAAATCCTGTTGTCAACGTTTTAAATGTTGAAATTGGCAGCGACTTTACCTATGAAATATATGATATGGAAGGTCGACTTGTAGAAAGGGTAAACAACATTACTTCTGATAAAGTTGATTTAGGTTATTTATCCAAAGGAGTTTATACATTGTTGTTAAAGACTGGAGATAAACGCAAGAGTTATAAACTGATTAAAGAATAAAGCTATGAGAATTTTAACTTGTTTACTAGTAGTAGGATTAATGATAGGCATAAATAATGTTTATTCACAAAGTGAAAGATTTATCGAGGTAGTAGCGGTGGATACTGTTGTTTTGAAGTCTACGTCATTCCATTATGAAATTACTACAAATAAGCTTTCTGATGAAATTAATCCCTATGGAGATTTGATGGATTCGCAAGACCCGGAAGAGTATAAAGTTGGTAGGTCGTTATTTGAAATAGCGGAAATGCTTAAAAAAGAAAAATTTGATTTTACAATTGGAGAACCGACAAAATCTCCATTAACCTATTTGAAATCAGACTCAAGTATTATTGTGGTACTTAATAATGATGCGGAATTAGAAAGATTGAAAAAAATTATTAGCGAGGAGTCAGATATTAGTGGTTCGATGAAAGAAGTGTTTTATGAATCAGCTTCCAATTATCATGAAAAAACCTATTCAACGTTGTATTCGAGAGCTTTAGAACAGGCTTCACTAATGGCTAAAATCACAAAAAATGAAATTGGGAAAGTAATTAGTGTATCTGAGAATAATCCAACTGGATCTGGCTGGGGGGATTTATATGAAGAAATTATGAAGAAGGCCGCATTTGGATTATATGGTGAGAATGAGGCGCTGGAGAAAGAAGAAATTGTAAAAATGATATTTCGTTTTGAGTTAAAATAGAAAGACAGTCGCTGTATTATAAGTTAATCAAATTAATTGTCTAATAAGTTGGTTTACAGTGATTAAGTCGTATCTTGGTTTTTAAGATTAAATTATAAATTATGAAAGTACTATCTGTTATTGGAATGATATTAGCCATTTTAGGCTTAGTTTTAGGATTGTTAAATCAATTTTCTTTTATCCCTTATGCTGCAACGTTAGAAGGAATTCAAGATGCTCCGGATAGTTATGTAAATGCGAGATTATGGGCTGAAGCACATTCTTTTACTGTTTTTGTTGGTGAGATCACTCTTTTAGTTGGCGGGTTAGGGTTTATTTTAGCAGGAATTCCCGCAATAAAAATTAAATCAAAAGTAGCATTAATAGGTGCCATTCTTGGTTTAGTAGCTTTGGTGTTAGGGCTTGCTCAAGGAACTCATATGTTCTCATAAATGTCTCATAATCCCTTTGTCAAATAAGGCTAAAAAAGAAGTTCTAACTCCAGCAATAGCAAGAGCATCGTTTGTCCAGGTATTACATGTTTTAAATAAGTGATAGCTTCCTTTCGCTTCATAGAAATTGTCAAGTCTCGTATATCCCACATTTGCTATCAAAATAGGTTTTTTTGAATCATTAGTCATAAAAGACTGCTGTATGAATTGAATTAACTCATTGTACTTTTCTTTTGTGATGATGCATCTTTTAATGTTTTCACTTTCACTTGGTCTTTCTAAATGATAGGCTACGTGCATAGCTGTAGCACTTGGTAGAAAGGCGGCGTTAAGTGCAGTACTTAAAGTAAGGTCACTCCATTCTGGAGTGTCTAAGAAGAATCCTTTATCACCCCAGCCGATAGAAATAAATTCAGGATTTTGACACAGCCCACTGAAAGAATTAGTTTCTATAAAATTCGTCCAATTTTTGTATTTTGTCTTTACGGGTAACCAAACATCTGTATGGACTCCATTTGAAGTGACAAATATTTCGATTTCTCCATTTTCGGGATTGTAGTCCGTGTTGAGAGGTATTGATAGCCCAACGAGTACAATGGTTAAATAAGTAGAGAAAAACAGCAATATCATTTCCAAAGAATAAAGAAGGAGGTATAAAACTTTGGTTAAATAAATCATAATCATAAGTTACTGAAAATAAATTTTATTTCTTTATGCAACCTTATCATCTTTTATTGTCTAGTTATCAAGGAGTAAAATAAAAACGCTGCATTAGGCGTTTATAATATGATTCCATAAATTTACAACTAAAATTACTGAATATGAAAAAGGTATTTCTTATCACTTGTTCTTTGTTTTTTACTTTTTGTGCTATAGGTCAAAAGGGGGAGGGGGATCAAAAAAAGAAGGAGAAAAAAGATAAACCAGTAGAAGTTGGTCAATTTCAATTGGGAATGAGAAGTACAGTCAGCCTTTTTGATCATCAGGCATATCCAGGACTGGGGTATGGTGCTCAGTTTAGGTTGAGACCATCAAAGCGTTTAAATACGGAATGGTATCTTGATTATATAAAAACAGATATTTCTGGTTTAGGTCAAAGAGAAACAGCTCATATAGGTTGGTCAGTTATGTTTTATCCATTCAATGCTGAAGTGAAAAAAGGTAGTATTACTCCCTATATTATTGGCGGTCATTGCTTTGATTATGCAAAAGTAACTTCCAATAGTTATTTCGTTCCACTTTCAACTAGTCCAATACAAAATTCTGTTAAAAGATGGTCAACTGCTGTTCAGATGGGGATGGGGGCAAATTTTTATATATCCGATAAAGTAGATTTATCCTTGTCAGGGCAATACATGTCTCACATTGGAAATGAATTGCATGTAGATGTGTTAAATCATCATGGTGAAGAAGTTGGATATGACGATGCAGGCGAAAATCACCTAATTATAAATGAGGAGCCAAGTAAAGTCTTGGAAGGTCATTTATTATTGACGCTTAGCATGAATATTAGAATTGCGGATTTTTCTAAATAAGATATGAGACATTTATTTATTATAGTAGCCTGTTTTTTTTCATTGTGTTTAATTGCTCAGGATAATACAAGATATACTACTGATTTTAGTAACAGGTATGTTGACAATGGATTACTACGATTTCAAGGTAATTTAGCATTTGGTGCTCCTTTAACAAGAAAAGCTACAAACATGTATTTTGCAGGAGATGTGGATTATTATGTAAAAGGAAACGTATCTGTAAACGGTGGGATATTTTATTTCGCTGGAGAGTATGGGGGAAAAGATGTTTTTAAACAAAACAATTCACTGTTTGCAGGGTTTTCATATCATTTCCCTACAGATAATCATTTAGATCCATATATTGGGATTCAACCAGGTGTTGCTTTAAGTCAATTGAACTCAGAATCTCCATTATTTGTTAATGATGTCGAATTGTCGTCTTTTAAAGCAACAGTAAACCCTTTATTTTCTATAAATGCTGGAATGAACTTTTTTGCAAACAAGTATTTCAATGTATTTGTAAATGTGAAATACCAACGTGGCAAGCATTTTAGCGATATTCCTGCACAATCTTTAGAAGAGTTGAAACTTACGCTTGGACTTGGTTATATGTTGTGGACTGGTAAAAAGTATTTTAACTTTAGAAAACCTGATATTGAATAATTATACCACGGTTAAGAATCCTTTTTCGTCAATTGAACCAATCATTTCACTATTAATCCATTCTGGCGAATCATGTTCCGTTTTAGATAGTAACATTCCTTTTAGGAATATCAATCCAGTTTGATTTGCTCCTAATTCAATATCTATATTTTCTTGATGCAGTACTTTAATGGCTAGCCCTGGTAATGGTCTGCCGACAGAAGAATCATCATTTGCTTGTTGTTTTAGTAACTTTCCAGCAATATCTTTCCCTTCATAATCTGGAGTGTTTATTGTGATAATTGGAGCAATTCCAATTTTCCCCATTCCTTTATAAATTGAAATATTTAATTTTTCTGTAAGCGCTGTTTGGACTTCAGGTGAAAATGCATGATTCGTAGTGATGATATATTTTACATTATCCCAATTCTCTTGCTGGTATTTCTTGTATAATTGTTCAACTTGATCCGTATTTCCAATAATTGTGTTGCAATATTCAATAGGAGGGCAAATAGACTTTTGATTGTTATAGATTACGGATTTTGTTTTGGCTATTATTGGTAAAACTAGATTAGTGATAAATGAAATACTTGAATTATGGTTATTCAAATTGAGTAAGAACCCATAATTTGATATGTTGTGAACTTGTTTTAATGAATAGGTCTGACCAATTAAGTTTTGATGACTAATACTTTCTATTTGTAATTCTCCTTTTTCAAAGTTGGGAATGCAAACTGCTTCATTCATTTTATTAAGCTTATTTCCAAGAAAAAATAAGGTAGCAGAATTAGGTATTATTTTTAATGAATAGGCGATTGCTTTTCTGAACTTACCCTGCTTATTGAAAATTGAGTGTACATCTATGGTATTTTTCAATTCTCTTTTATGTTTTTTCTCATTAGTAATAAATGGTATATCCCCGAATTCACTATTTATTTCTTTCATTTGTTCATTGGAGAAGTCTAAATCTAAAAGAACAGGTGTCTTTCCTAGTAAATTTAAGGCGCAAATGCAAACAAGCATATTGAAGTTATTTTCCAAAAGAATACCAACTTTACCCTGTTTACTTGCCATTTTTTTCAATCGAACTGCCGCAGCTATAACTCGTTTTCTTAATTCTTCAGAAGTTAACTTATCTCCTAAATCATTTACGAATAAAACTCTTTCTCCTTTCAATTTGAGCAGGTGTTCCGATAGCTGATTATGGCCTTCAATTCTATTATAAAGCGTTTCAGCATTAATTTCTTGGATTTTTTGCCTTACCTCAAATGCAGTAGACGTTGTTGGCATCGATTTGCCAATGTTTACAAATACTTTTTTTCTAAAGAACTTAGGCTTAAACGCAGTCGCTTTCTTGCTGTGAATTGTAAAAGATAAAGGAGTTCCTATAACACCTTCCATGTGAATAGGAATGATAGGAGCATCTATGCCTGATGCTATATGCTCTAACCCTCTTTTAAATTCCAGTAAATGACCATTTCGTGTGACAGTTCCTTCTGCGAAAATAACAACTACATGACCGGCATTAATTTCATCTTGACAAAGTTTATTGAATTCATCTAAATTGTTTGCTCCACCTCTCGGAGAAATAGGAATCATGTTCATTTTCTTCAATATCCACTTTAAAGATTTTTTCTCGTAAATATCCTTGTACATTACAAACCGAACCATCCTTGGAACAGCCATTGCTATTAAAATGAAGTCAAGAAAAGAGACGTGATTTGCAATCAGGAGAGCTCCACTTTTTTTAGGGATATTCTCAACGCCTTTGATGTTTGTTTTGAACAATAGTTTACCAAATAATCGAACAATAAATTGAATCGATTTTGCGGGAAAGGCAATGAATATTGCTATTAATCCTAGTATGATGTAGAGTGCTATCATTGTATTTGTCTTATGGCTAATGTAATTCTTTTAGCGTCAATTTTTATTCAAATGTATATGATTCGATAGCCTCTGAAAAGTCCTCTTTTTTAATATCCGTATTTTTAATATCAATATTTAGGTTTATTATGTATTAATATTAGGATTTTAAATAGGGAAATACGTATTTTACCATTATGTATGTAGACAATATTAAAGATATCATTCAATTATTGAGTAGTGATGATAAAAAGGAGTTTCGTTCTTTTATAAATCGCCAGAGAAGCAGGAAAAATCGGAAGGACCTAGAGTTGTTTGAAATATTATGTGAAAATGAATCGTATCCAGCAAAAGAAATAGTTCAACGGTTGTATGATGAGTTAAATATGAATGCTTATCATTCCATTCGTAAGCGCTTACTGAAGCATTTAACTGATTTTATTATTGTAAAAAGGATTGACGAGGATACTACTTCAGCCTCTTCAATTATGGGGCTTTTAACATTATCTAGATTCTTATTCGAAAATGGGAACGATAGGGTAGGATGGATTTATTTAATAAAAAGTGAACAATTAGCAAATAACAATCAACAGTTTGATTTATTGGATAATATATTGAATGTTCAGATTGAAAATGCAAATAGTGAACATGCTCCAGATATAGATGAAATTATAGAAAAGTGGAAAACGAATAAACGATTAGCGGATGAAGATGAGCGAGCAAATATTGCTAACGCCATTTTAAAGATTAAATTGGATGAGTATCGTATTGGAGGAAAATCAATTGAGATTCAAAAAGAAGTTACCAAAGTAATGTATGAATACGATTTATACAATGCAGCCATAGAAAGGCCTAAGATTATCCATAATTTGTTAGCTATTGTAAGGAGCTCTGTATTAGCGAAAAAAGAATATTACAAATTTGAACCTTTGGTGATAGATAGCTTTAATCAAATAGAAAATTCTGTTGGTTTTAAAAAGAAAGATTATTTCTACAAATTGAGTATATTATATATGATAGCTCATATTTTGTATCGAAATAAAAAGTTTAAAGAGTCATTGAAGTATTTGGAACTTTTTAAAAAAGATATCGGAAAATATGGCAAAGCGTATTCTAGATTCTTTTACCCAAAATATTTATTGCTGTATGGAACTGTCCAAAACATTGAAGGTAATGTTGAAGAGTCCATTCGAGTTATTGAAGAAGCACTTAATGAAAACAACGATATTCTATCTACAGAGAATATCCTGAACATGAAGGTCAATTTAGGTGTTTATTATTTTGAGTTAGAAAAGTATAAAGAATCGAATAAGATTATTTATTCGATAGAAAACAGTGATAAATGGTTGGAGAAGAAAATGGGTAAAGAGTGGATTTTAAGAAAGAATCTAGGAGAAATATTGAACCTATATGAGAGAGGGAATGTTGAAATAGCCTTGACAAGAATCAAATCATTTGAAAAGGCTCATTCGGACTTATTAGGGCTACCAATTTATGATCGAGTTGGGACTTTCCTTAAATTCATTCGGGTATGTATTGACCAGCCTTTTTGGGTGTCTTCCAAAGAATTTAACGATACTGTAAATGAGACTTTAGAAAGGTGGCCAATTGATCAAGAAGATTTAATTGCCTCTTCATTCTACTGCTGGCTTAAATCTAAAATGTTGAAGAAACCTTTCTATTATGTGATGGTGGAGACTTTACAGGGAAGATTGTAAGGTTAGCCCATTGAATGATAGACGTTTTGAACATCTTCATCATCATCAAATTTTTCTAATAGTTTCTCAACTTCAGCTTCTTGTTCTTCTGTTAGTTTGGTTGTATTATTAGGGATTCTTTCAAAACCAGAAGATAAAATTTCATAACCTTTGTTTTCTAGTTCTTTCTGGATAGATCCAAAGTTTTCAAAAGATCCATAAATCATAATGTTTTCATCATCCTCAAAAACATCTTCAGCGCCAAAATCAATTAACTCGAATTCCAATTCTTCTAAATCAATTTCTCCCTTTGGGATACTAAAGTGACAATTTTTTTCGAACATAAACTCCACAGAACCAGATGTTCCCATGTTTCCTCCATTGTGCGTGAAGTAATTACGCATACTAGCAACCGTTCTATTGTTATTGTCAGTAGCAGTCTCTATCAGGATTGCAATTCCATAAGGCCCATATCCTTCAAATAGTATTTCTTTATAATCAGAAGTGTCTTTGTCAGTCGCTTTTTTTATAGCTCTTTCGACATTTTCCTTAGGCATGTTTGCAGTTTTTGCATTCTGCATAACTGCTCTTAACCTTGCATTTGTCTCTGGATCAGAACCTCCTTCTTTAACTGCAATAACGATGTCTTTTCCAATTTTAGTAAAGGTCTTGGCCATTTTAGACCACCTTTTCATCTTTCTTGCTTTTCTAAATTCAAATGCTCTTCCCATTTCTAAAATCTGTTAATAATTAAAAATTCGATTCGAGACAAATATAAAAAAATGCTAACTAAAAATGATAAGCCCTAAAAGAATTCCTCCGATAATGAGAAATATGTTTTTAACCTTGTCTTTGTTTTCGTGATACTCTTCAAAAATAAGTAATGTGGTAATGTGTAATAACATTCCAGAAGTAATAGCAAGTAAGTTGATGCTGAGCGATTCAAACCAGTTTTGGTCTTGTAAGTAAGTTCCAACAAGTCCACCTAGAGGACTCATAAAAGCAAAAATGAAGAATAATATTAATGCGGTTGATTTTTTAATTTTTGCAGAGATAAAGAAAAGCATTAGCACAATTGCAACGGGTACCTTGTGAGATACAATTGCCCAGAAAAAAACAGTTGAGAAAGCACCTTGCGAAGCATGTGCATGCGTGTGTCCGTGGTGATGGACTTCTTCTAATATAAAAAGAGGAATCCCTTCTATAAAAGCGTGTACACATAAACCAAAGAATAGTGTGTAAATTACTTTATTTGTTATAACTAAGCCTCCTTCATGATCGTGGTGTTCATGTCCATGAACATGCCCGTGTTCAACACCTCTGGAGAATAATTCGAGAATAATTTGGATTAAAAACCCTACTAATAAATATACCCCGAGGTTGGGCGCGTCATTTGCAAATAATTCAGGTAAAATATGGATACATATTAAACTTAAAACAAAGGACACCCCAATTGTTGTTACGTATTGTTTTATTTTAGAAAAGAAGCTTTCAAAAATGAGTGTTAGTACACCAACTATTGAAACACTACCAAATAAAACGCCTATTACTAACCAAGTATTCATCCTTTTCTACCTACAATAATCAATCTATCAGAAATGTCTTCATTGAATGCATTCAAATTATAATCGCCAAAGATAGAATCTATTTTCAAATTGGTTTGATTAATTAGCATTTCAAAATCTTTCAAAAATAAGGCTTGAACTTTTTCTTCAAAATGGAAAGCTTCATTTTTGTCATTAAAATCAATGTGTTTTTCTATATTTCCATTTCTGTAAAAACGTGAAAGCTTAAATCCAATGTCGTCTATGGTTTTCGTTTCGTTTTCTACTAGATTGTCGATTACTTTTTTTGCATTCATAAAATCAATAACAAATACACCGCTTTCCTTTAGCATATCTTCAATGGCTATTAGTACTTTTAAATTTTCTGTTTTAGAATCAAAATAACCAAAGCTAGTGAACAGGTTGAAAATCGCATCAAACTCATTTTTGCAAAATGATTCACGCATGTCTTTTACTTCAAAATGAAGCGTGTTGTTTTTAAATTGATTTGCACAAGAAATACTGTTAGGAGAAAGATCTACTCCAGTTGTGATAAATCCTTTTTGATTCAAAAAAAAAGAATGCCTTCCTTTCCCGCAAGCTAAGTCAAGGACATTTGATTCTACGGGTAATTTAAGATGGCTAATAAGGTTATTGATGAATCGTTCAGCTTCTACACCGTCTCTATTTTTATAAAGTTTATGATAGTATTCTGAATCAAACCATGTTTCAAACCATTCCATTTTAAAAGTATTTATTTTGCAAAGATATCTCTTTATGAATAATATGTTGAAAAATTGATTTTCAATTTATTACTTTCGCGTTAATGAAATATAGGGTGATTTTCATATTAGTAGTAATAATTGCTATCTCTGGTTGTAAAAAACGAAGAGAAAAAAATATACAGCCATCAAAAGACTTTGCTCTAATTTCAAATAATATCCAGACGATAATCCCTCTTGTAAGTACAATTGCATTGACAGATGAGCAAATTCGTACAGCTATTGCTACAGGAAGTGATTCGTTAAATACATGTGCATCTTTTAGCTTAGTATCTGGTGATACATTGAATATTTCTAATTCAAATCCTTTAATATTCGATATTGATTTTTCTTCAGGATGTGTAGATCTTGATGGTAAGTATAAAAAAGGTGTTATAAGGTGTACGCTTTATGGGTATATGGCAAATACTGGAGCAAACTGTAGTTGTAGTTTTGTAGATTTTGAAATTGGAGGGAATGAATTGTCAGGAAATATTTCAATCACTAATACAGGAGTCTTATCTATGCTAATAACTACTTCCAATTTAAACTTAAAAGTGGGTAAGAAATACATTTATATTGATACAGAGATTAGGTCTGTGCAATTGGCTGGAGATTTGACTCCAACTAATTTGTTAGATAATAGTTATCTAGTTGCTTCAACAGCAATATTAACGGATAGATATAACAAAGATTTTGATGTTTTTGCAGAGGACTTGTATAAGCATTATACTTGTAAATGGATAGCGGGAGGATTTGCAGAATTGAATGATGATGACAATGATGCTCAAGTAATTGATTTTGGAGACAATAACTGTAATAATGAGGCCGTTATTTCTATTGATGAGAAAGTTTATACTATTGAATTAGAGTAACGATAGTCTGCCTATAATTTTTTTTAAGAGAATCTTTAAATTTATTGGTGAAACAGAACAATTTGTTATATTTGCTAACACATCAGTGTAACTAAGTATAATGCTCGACGTTTTTGACTTATATAATAACATGGAAAGGAATGATATATTGCTATCGTTCAAAGGGGCTATAACATCAGAACTTTTGACATCGGTTCTTCAAATTATGGAGAACAAGATGGAAGATTTGGATGAAGCTCCCAAAACCAGAAAAAAAGTCTTTAATGTTTTAGTGGAATGCCTTCAGAATTTATATCATCATATTGATGACTTTGAAGTTGAAGGAACTAAAGAAGAAATTTCTAGAAAGAAATCTGCAATTTTCATGATTAGTCGTCATGAAGGTCATTACAATATCATTACGGGTAATTTTGTTGGAAATGAAAATATTGATAAATTGAAGGAAAGAATTGATTATATCAATACACTTGAAAGAGATGAATTAAAAGCTTATTATAAATCAGTACTTAACAATGGAGAAATGAGCTCTAAAGGTGGTGGCGGTTTAGGTTTTATTGATATAGCAAAAAAATCAGGCCAAAAATTGGCATATGATTTTATGAAATTAGACGAAGAATATTCGTTTTTCACATTAATAGTAAAAATAGTACAAAAATAAATTAGAAATGGATAATTTAACAATTGAGGGATCAGCAAAAACACCAACGATAGAGTTTGAAGGTGCAGGAAAACTTTTAATAAAAGGGCGTTCAATTCCAGAGAATTCAATAGAATTTTATAAGCCAATAATTGATTGGATCGGAGCATACGGAGGTTCACCACAGGGTAATACTGAGGTAAATATCCAATTGGAATATTTTAATACAAGTTCTTCAAAATGTATTTTAGATGTTTTTAAGAAATTAGAAACATTAGCTGGTACTGAAGTTAAAGTAAACTGGTATTACGAAGAGGATGATGAAGATATGTTAGAGGCTGGTGAAGATTACCAAGCTATTATCGATCTTCCATTTAAAATGATTGAAGTAGAAGAATTATAGTCTTTTATAAAGATTTAATAAAAGGCTGTTTGTTTCGGTAATTATCGGAACTAACAGCCTTTTTTTTTGATAAAAATTAATGAAAAAAATAATCATTGCAGTAGATGGACACTCTGCTTGTGGGAAAAGTACTTTAGCTAAGCTATTGGCGAAGGAATTGTCTTATGTCTATATTGATTCAGGTGCAATGTATAGAGCAGTAACCCTTTATTGTTTAAATAATGAAATAATTAACAACGATGAAGAGATAAATGTAGAAAGTGTTATCGAAGCATTAGATAGAATTAATATATCTTTCAATTACAACAGGACTACTGGTAAGTCAGATACTTTTTTAAATGGTACTAGAGTAGAAGATGAAATTCGAGAAATGCGCGTATCTAATCAGGTAAGTGCTATTAGCAAAATTAAAGAAGTCAGAGAAAGGTTAGTAGATTTCCAACAAAAACTAGGGAAGAATAAAAGTATCGTAATGGACGGTAGAGATATTGGTACAGTTGTATTTCCAGATGCTGAACTAAAGTTATGGATAACTGCAAATATGGATGTTCGAGCTGCAAGAAGATACAAGGAATATCTGGAAGGAGGGCATGAAGTAACTCTTGAAGAGGTTATTGAAAATGTAAAATCAAGAGATTTTCACGACTCTAACCGTAAAGAAAGCCCTTTGGTAAAAGCAAATGATGCTATTGAAATTAATAATTCACATTTATCTAAAGAAGAGACGCTCCAGAAAGCTATTAACCTTGTTAATGAAAAACTGATTTCGTAAGATTATATGCTCTTGTTTGCTGAAATAAGTTACAAAGGTAAAAATTACCATGGTTGGCAGAAACAACCCAATGCAACGTCGGTTCAATCCGTTATCGAAAAGGCTTTCAATGTTATTCTTAGAGATAGGGAGTTTTCCTGTATAGGGTGTGGAAGAACAGATACTGGAGTTCATGCTGAACAGTTCTATTTTCATTTTGAAACAGACGAAGAAATTAATCATAATAAATTTATGTACAAGGTTAATACATTGTTGCCTGCAGATATTGTTGTGCACCGATTGTTAGAAGTTCCAGAAGGTTCACATACTAGGTTTGATGCTATTTCTAGAACGTACAAGTACTATATAAATCAGAAGAAAGACGCATTTCTTACAGATGTCTCTTATTATAATTCACGGAAATTGGATGTTAATGCAATGAACAAGGCTTGTAAGTGTCTATTTGATTATAAAGATTTCACCTCGTTTAGTAAAGTAAATACTGAAACTAAGACGAATAACTGTGTGATTCAATATGCGCAATGGAAAAACAATGGCGATTCTATTGTTTTTGAAATAACAGCAGATCGTTTCTTGCGAAATATGGTTAGAGCAATTGTAGGAACGATGCTTGAGGTAGGTCTAGGAAAGATTACTGTGGACCAATTTAAAAAGGTTATAGAAACAAAAGATAGAGGCGAGGCAGGAACATCTGTTCCTGGTCACGGTCTATTCCTTACAAAAGTTAGTTACCCTTATATTAAGGATTAATACATTTTGTGTTGCTTCCCTGATTCTCTCCATTTAGCTTTGTAGTCACTATCTACAAAATAAATTTTAATGTCAGCTTTGTAATCAGCATCCACAAAATAGATTTTTTTGTCAGCTTTATAATCTGCATCTGTAAAATACCATTTTCCATCGTTTTTTCCTGCTTTGTAATCTGCATCAACTTTGTAAACTAATAGGTCAGCTTTATAATCTGCATCAACAACGTAAACTTTTACATCTGCTTTATAATCTGCATCAACCGAATAAACTTTTTGCGCTGAAACATTATTTCCAAGTAAAGCAAGTGCAAATAGTAAGGTGATTGTTTTTAATATCTTCATAAGTCTTTTGTTTGCATACAATTTACGAAAAAAAGAAACATCATACAGCTATTATATATCCTAACCCTACGTTGGTAAATCATGAAAATTGGCATTTTGGCAAAAATACAAATTTGCTTAGTAACCTATCTGCCCTATATTTGGATTTCAAATGACAAGATTGATAAGAACTCTCAAATATTGTTTGCTATACTTAATGTTTTCACAGGCATCCATTGCACAAACGGATTCTTCTAATTGTGAGAATAAGATTTCGTATGAAGTTTCTTATTATCAAGGGAAATTATTTAAAATTTACGATGTATTTCCAGAAAGTAATTCCGCTTCAGCATTTGATTTTCGAATAGGTTATACAACACATGGGAAAAAATATTGGCATCAGAAATATAATTACCCTGAGGTGAAATTTACAGTATCTTATTCTGATTATGGAAATAAAGAGGTATTGGGAAATAGCCTTTCAGTTTATCCAGGTATTGGTTCTACTTGGCATATAGGAAGGAGAGGACAGATTGATTATGATATCGGATTGGGGTTAGCTTATTTTAATAATCCTTTTGATGAATTTACCAATCCAACTAATAATGTAATCGGATCAAATATTGTTGCAATAGCAGCTTTGAAAACGGTTTATGTTTTTGAGTTTGGAGACGCATTTTCAATGAATTTGGGAGCATCTTTTAGACATTATTCAGATGGTCATATTAAAGTGCCTAATGTAGGAGCAAATTTAATTTATGTTACAGCTGGTTTGAAATATAAGCCTGAATACTCTACAAATTATTGTGAATTGGCAGGGTTAGAATTAAACAAAAAACTGTCATATAAATTAGAATATGGTTTAGGTGTGCATGAAATTGAAGGAACGGTTTACCCTCACGGAGGACCATTATATTATGTCTATAATGGGTCATTTTCTGTATCAAAAAGAACTAGTTATAAGCACCAATATTCTGTTGGGTTGAACTATAATTACTATACCGACTATTACGACTTCATACAAAACCAACAGATCTTTTACGACAAGCAAAAGCAAAGATCATCAAAGGTTATTTTGTTTTTTGGTCATGAATGGATGTTGAATCATCTTTCCGCGGAATTAAAAGTAGGGGTTAACTTATATTACCCATTTCGAAAAAAACTGATTGAAATGGAAATGATTGATAGTCGTTTTATGGATAATTATTTATCGGGTCAATTTGGATTTAATTATTATTTATTCGATTCATTTTCGGCAAAAAAGATTAACCCATACTTAGGTACATCAATAAGAACAATAGGAGGGAAGGCAGATTTTGTACAGTTGAGTATGGGAATTAAACTGTAGGTGAATTATTATTTAGTAGTTTTTTTATGAATTATTTACCTTCGGATTCTAATTATTTATGATATTACCTATGTTTCCGCTGTTTATCCTATATGTTGAAAATCAAGAGAAGAGTAAAACTTTTTATCAGTCTTTATTACAAAAAGATCCCTGCTTACATGTCCCTGGAATGACAGAGTTTTGGATAAATGATCAATCCAAATTAGGGCTAATGCCGAATGATGGAATTGCAAAAATAGTACATCCTAAAATGCCAAACCCATCTGATGGAACAGGAATACCAAGATGTGAAGTGTATTTATTGGTCGATAATGCTGCTGAATTTTACAACCGAGCAATTGATTTAGGTGCTAAACAAATTACAACAATGCAAAAAATGGATTGGGGACATACAGTTGGTTATGTTGCGGATGTTGATGGACATGTTTTAGCATTTGCATTTGAAACCAAAAAGTAAATAAGTACATTTGTTCGCATGGCGGGAAATTCTATTGGAAAACTATTTATTCTAACCACATTTGGAGAGTCTCACGGGACTGCAATCGGAGGTGTTATTGATGGTTGTCCTTCAAACTTTGAACTTGATTTTGAAGCAATTCAAAAGGAATTAGACAGAAGAAAACCTGGGCAAAGCCATATTGTTACGCAACGTAAAGAAAGCGATACAGTTGAGTTTCTATCAGGTGTTTTTAATGGTAAAACAACTGGAGCTCCTATTGGATTTACAATTCAGAATGAAAATCAAAAGAGTAAGGACTATTCGCACTTGGAAAATACGTTTCGTCCATCGCATGCAGATTATACCTACGAGCAAAAGTACGGTTCAAGAGATTTTAGAGGAGGAGGAAGAAGCAGTGCAAGAGAAACAGCTTGTAGAGTTGTAGCAGGGGCAATTGCAAAGCAAATTCTTTCTATAAAAGGAATAACAGTTGAGGCCTTTGTTTCTTCTGTTGGAAAAATAGCATTAAATAAATCGTATCAAGATTTGAATTTATCCAAAACAGAAGATTCTATTGTTCGATGCCCAGATAGTATGGTGGCTGAACAAATGATTTCACGAATTGAAGAAGTTCGTAAATCAGGTGATACCATTGGAGGGGTTGTTTCATTTGTTGCTAAAGGAGTTCCTGTTGGACTAGGAGAACCAGTATTTGATAGACTTCATGCGGACTTAGGTAAAGCAATGCTTTCAATTAACGCTGTAAAAGGATTTGAATATGGTTCTGGTTTTGATGGTGTGGAACTCTTAGGTTCAGAGCATAATGATGGTTTTGTATTGGAAAATGAAAAAGTTTCCACAACTACAAATAATTCAGGAGGAATTCAAGGAGGAATAAGTAACGGTGAAGCTATTTATGGTCGGGTTGCATTTAAGCCTGTTGCGACTATTATGCAAAAACAAACTTCAATAGATAAAGAAGGTACAGCAATCGAATTAGAAGGAAAAGGTCGTCATGATCCATGTGTTGTTCCAAGAGCAGTACCGATTGTGGAAGCTATGGCAGCTATCACATTATTAGATTTTTTATTGAGAAATAAAGCAACACAATTATAATTTAAATTGAATATGGGAAAATTAGCATTGCATTGGAAAATTATTATTGCGCTTGTTTTAGGGATTATATGGGCCTTTGCATCAAGTTACTTGGGGTATTCTGAGTTTACTTTAGATTGGATTGATCCATTTGGAAAAATATTTGTCAATCTACTTAAGATGATTGCAGTACCACTTGTTATGTTCTCCATTATGAAAGGGGTTGCTGATTTAAAAGATATATCAAAGCTAGGTAAATTAGGTGGTAAAACTTTAGGCATTTATGTTGTAACTACAGTATTTGCTGTTACCATTGGATTGGGACTAGTAAATCTAATTAAACCAGGGAGCTTTTTAAGTGAAGAACAACTTGTTAAAAATAGAATTCAATATGAATTATGGTGTGTTGAATCCGGAACTGAGGTAAAAGATTCAAAGGATTATTTACATAATCCGCAATATGCTTCTTATGTTGATGATGCTACACAAGATTATGAAAAGGGTAAAGAAGAGTTAGCGAACGATAAAAAATTTAATGAGAGAGCACAAAATGCTAAGGCACAAAAAGATGCACGTCCCTTAGCTTTCTTGGTTGATTTTGTTCCTCAAAACTTTTTCTTGGCATTGACTGACGGGAAATTAATGCTACAAGTAATCTTTTTCTCTATCTTCTTTGGGGTTTGTTTGTTGATGATACCTAAAGGTAAGGGAGGACCAGTTCTAGCTGTTGTAGATGGTATTAATGAAGTGTTTTTAAAAATGGTGGATATTATAATGAAATATTCTCCATTCTTTGTTTTTGCATTATTAGCAGGTAAGTTTTCAGAGATGGCAGGTGATGATCCAGCTTCTTTAATAGAAATGTTTAAAAGCTTAGGTATTTATAGTTTAACAGTTTTAATAGGATTGTTTTTCATGATATTCGTTTTGTATCCTACTATAATGAAAATGGTAGTGAAAAAGAAAATGACATACTCTGGGTTTTTCAGAAGAATTAGTCCAGCTCAGTTTTTAGCGTTTTCTACAAGTTCTAGTGCTGCAACATTGCCAGTTACGATTGAGTGTGTTCGAGATAGAATAGGAGTATCTAAAGAGGTAACAAGTTTTGTATTACCAATTGGAGCAACGGTTAATATGGATGGCACTAGTTTGTATCAGGCAGTAGCTGCAATTTTCTTGGCTCAATACCATGGGATTGATCTTGGATTGGGCGCTCAATTGACTATAATACTTACAGCAACATTAGCTTCTATTGGGTCAGCAGCAGTACCAAGTGCAGGTTTAGTAATGTTAATGATTGTACTTGGTTCAGTTGGTTTAAACCCCGCTTGGATTGCTATTATTTTACCTATAGATAGAATACTGGATATGTGTAGAACCGTAGTGAATGTTACTGGAGATGCCACTGTGGCAACAATGGTCGCCAGCAGTGAAGGAGAGCTTCATGTTGTGTCTGATGAAGATTTAATTAAATTGGATTCTGAGTAACTAATTAGAAATGGTAAGTTATAGAGAAATAACAATTCATTCTATGGTAAGCTTTTTGTAAAACGATATTAGAATTACAGCAAATTAAAATGAAATATTCCTATCTGTTTTTATTGATATTCGCACTTTTGTCAACTTCATTCTACGCTCAAGATGATGAGGAAGAAGAGGAAGATCCGGCATGTATGCAAGTTCCTACTGATAAAAAAGTCTTGAAGTTATATGAGAAAGGTTTAGACCGGAAAAAGTATGAATATAAGGAGCGTATGAAAGCTCTTAAGGATGCACTGGTATTAGATGAAGAATGTTCTGCTTGTATGTGGGAAATAGCAAAGTTAACCTACCGTAGAGCTCAGGCGAATGGAGATAATTTTGATATTCCTAGAAAATATTACCATATGATTGAAGCGACTTGTCCTGAGTTTCACGCAGATGTCTATTATAATTTGGGAGTAATTTATTATGCACAAAAGGCCGATTGTATGGCATTGGAGTATTTCGAAAAGTTTTTGAAATTTCCATCTGATGATGATAAAAGGTTATCTAGAAAATATGCAACACAATTGGAAGATGTTCAGGATATCGTTTATGAGGTAGATTTTTACTGTAATTATTTTAAAGACAAAAAACCATTTTTCCCGAAAGTGGTCCAAAATGTATCTACAGCAGATCGTCATGAATACTTACCAATGATATCTGCCGATAATGAAATTCTATTGTATACAGCTGAATTTGAACGCAAGTTTAAAGGAGATGTGATGACTGAAAAAGTGCAAGAGTTTACAATGAGTACTAGACCAGAAGCAGACGTATTATTTGGAAAAGGAGTGAAAATGCCTAAACCATTTAATGTAGGACCACGATACGGAGGAGCGACAATATCATTGAATAATAAGGAATTGTTTATTTGTTCTTGTACCAAACAAGCAGGAATTTTTAACTGCGATATTTTTAGTACTAAATACGAGTTGGTAGAGGTTGACGGGAAGGACAAAATGGTTTGGTCTGAATTGCAAAATTTAGGTCCTAACATTAATGGACCTGACACTTGGGAGGCTCAACCATCGTTGAGCGCAGATGGTAAAACCTTATACTTTGCATCAGCAAGGGCAGAAAGTATTCAGCAAAGTATTGATATCTACTATTCTAAAAAACAAGATGACGGAACTTGGGGGAAAGCTATCAATTGTGGTCGTCCAATAAATACCATAGGAAACGATAAAGCACCATTTATGCATTCTGATAGCAAGACGCTATACTTTGTGTCACAATGCTCTCAAGAACGTTTAGGAGCTGGTGGGTACGATTTATTTTATACCCGACAAAAAGATGATGGGACTTGGGATCGTCCTAAAAATATTGGTTTTCCAATTAACACGGAAGGAGACGAAGAAGGGATTATTGTAAGTACGGATGGAAACCATGCTTATTTGTCTTCTGATGGTATTAAAGGAGGGATTGGTAAGAAAGATATTTTTTCTTTTAAGCTACCGGAAGAAGCTAAACCTGACAAGGTTGTAATAATGAAAGGTAAAGTGTCTACAGAAAACATAGAAGAGGTAAAAGACACCAAACTAAAAGTTAGGTATGAATCAGGGAAGGTTGTAGAACAAGAAATCTTGATTGATGATGAAGGAGGTTATGTAGCAGTTGCCAATGTTGGAAATGGAAAAGAAGATGTTCTTATTGAAATAGAAAAAGAAGGAAAGGCATATGAGTCAAAATTAATAAAAAAGGAAGAGACGAGTAAAACGTTTATTAAGGAACAAGAAATAGAAATTAAGGAAGTTAAAAAAGGGAGTAAGCACACGATTAATGATATTCTATTTGGCTCGAATTCTTCTGAGATAGATGATGCATCTAAGTTAGTTTTAAAAGGATTTGCAAATTGGTTAAAGCAAAACCCTAGTATTAAAATTGAGATTCAAGGGCATACGGATGATATTGGTAAAGATGCAGATAATCTTGCTTTGTCTCAAGATAGAGCTTATTCCGTAATGGAATACCTGTCAGTCGAAGGTGGAATTAAAGCTTCAAGAATCAAATTTAAAGGGTATGGTGAAACGAAGCCTAAAGTACCTAATGATTCTGTTTCAAACAGAAAGAAAAACCGTAGAACAGATTTCTTGATTCTGTAATAAGCTGTTTGTTTGTCTCTAACTATACAAACTCAAATCCCCAAGTTTGGAAGGTGTTTAACCTTGTGGTATGTTAGAGTAGCTTTAATACAACTTTTTAATTCATCTACCGGTACTTCACCATCCAGATTAAATATAATTGCTCTGGACCCTTCAAATTTGAAAGTTTCTTTAAAAACTACTTTAAACGTTTCTACCAATTTGCTGGTACATTTAAAATACATAGCATATTGATTTGGGGTTTTCGCTTTCCAGTCCATTCTCAATGTACTTCCATTTTTAGTCAAAAAACTGGGTTCTCCCCATTTAAGTGTTTCTTCTAGTTTGGTTAAGTTGGGTATTTCCTCAGCTGTTTCTAAAACAAGCTTTCTTAAAACAAGCATTTTATCTCGAACAGAATCGGGATAGTTTGCAAAAACTAATTCAACTTCAGGGGTTGTATTTATTTGTAGGTTTATCATGTTACAGGCTATAGCTCAATTTGATAATGTTTTAAAACTCTCATGGCTCTTAGCGTGTTCCATCGGCTCGGTTTTCCAGCTTGTTCCATTACAAAATGTACTTTTCCGGGATGGGCAGCTTGCACATTCCATGTTCCTGTTTTGTTTCGTTTTTTTTAGAATAATTGCTATTGCATCCTGCATTCTGCTGTCCCATTCTCTGCCTGCAGATTGAAAGTAGTCTAATGCTCTAAGAATATCGTATTTCCACCTACTTGGATAAGGTAATTTAATAAAGTCTTTAGAAATTACTTCTCCCGTTCGATCTGACAGAAATAAATGATGTAATAAAATAAATTCTTCTGCACTTTCTTTAGCTTCTAAAATAGCTTTCATTCGATGCGTATATCCAGATTTAAGGAATTCATTCAACCCTTCTAGTACAGAGATTGTAGAATGCAACGAACTATGACTAGCTCCACTTCTGGTTGTTCTACAATTAAAACCACCATCTGGCATTCTTTCATGTAAGATACCATCTACAATGGATTGCAATTTTTCTTCTTGGATATTGAAGTAGGATGCGTATTTCAAAAACATACCATTTACACAAACATCGCTATTGGTTAATGTGGATGGACCTAATGGGATACCTCCATCTTCAGATTTACCACAGTCTAAAACCTTTGCGATAGAGCTTTTTACTAATTTATTTTCTGGGCTTAAGTTCAAATTACAAAGATCCAATAGCGTGTAATGAGTAGAGGTCCACTTTGGTTGATAAAACCTGTCTCCCCAGTGACCATTGGAATGCCTTTTAGAGAGAAATTCCCTTCCCCAACCTTCATTGGTGATTTTGTCTTGAAGATTCTTCTTCTCAATTCCCAACAAGTCGCGATAAACTTGAAATTGTATTGACACATCTCCTTTAAGTAACCATTCTAAAATTTGTTTCTCGCTCATCATCGTTAAACCATTGAATCTCCTTTTTGTTTACTAAACTACAATCTATTGAATACAATAGATGCATGTAGCGTGTGAAAAAGCACAAAAAGAACGGATAAAGCAATGTATATTTTGGAGAAGTGGGGAATTTTTAAAAATGATTTATTACCAATCAATCCTATTCCTATAAACCATATTATTGTTGTGTGTGCTGGGGCTGTAAATCCAAATCCGCTTAAACTCCAATAGCTATTTGGATAATGGATAACTGCTACCCAAGATGAGAAATAAATTAAAGTACCCAGTAAGTAAAACGACAATCCTATTTTTTCAATTCTCGTTTTCATGGATAGAATCATTATTGCGGGTAAGACAAATACAATAAATCTTAACGCGTTTTCGCCATAACTAATGAGTGTAGGAATATTGCTATCAAAAACTTCAGGACTGTAGCTCGATGGAAGATAGTCAACAAGAAAAACGTTCCATAAAAAAATGGGAACTAAAAGAAGAAAGCAATTTAATATATATTTCTTGACTCTCATTACTCAATGATTGGTGTTGTATCTAAACTAGGTAAAAACGGCTTGGTAGGAAAGTCTGTTTCACTTAACTTGTTTTAAATTCTTATTCCAATAACACCCGTTCGACCCTGCCTGTCGCCAGACAAGGTTCGCTTAGGGTAAACTTTGCATTATATTCTAACGCCAATAACGCATACGTCATCAATCTGTTCAAGGCTTCCTCTCCAAGTTTCAAAAGCCTCATCAATCAAAACCCTTTGTTCTTCCATGGATTTATCTTGAATCGATAGTAACAACTCTTTAAAAGCTTTGGATTTAAACTTCTTTCCTTTTTCACCACCAAACTGATCTACATAACCATCTGAGAAAATGTAAATAGAATCTCCTTTTTCAAGATTAAATGTATTCGTCGTGTAAGGAGTTTGCTTGTCGAATTTACCGATGGGTTGCTTGTCTGCTTTGGTTTCAGTTAGCACTCCGTCCTGCCCGCCGTCAGGCGAGGTTCTAATAATCCAAAGAGGGTTATGTGCCCCTGCATATTGAAGTTTGTTTTCTTCTAAAGAACAAAGAGCTATGTCCATACCATCTTTTACTTCATCTTCACTTTTTTCAAATTCTTGAATAACAATTTCTCTGGTTTTATCCAATATTTTTCCTGGATCAGATAGTCCATGCTCTCGAACAGACCGATTGAGTCCATTATTACATATAACGCTTACCATGGCGCCCGGCACTCCGTGACCCGTACAATCTGCCGCTGCGAAAAGCACTTTTCCATCCTTATGTTCTAACCAGTAAAAATCTCCTGCAACAATATCTTTTGGTTTGTATAGAATGAATGACTGCTGGAGGTATTCTTTAACTACTTTTGAAGGTGGCAGTATAGCTGATTGAATACGTTTAGCATAATTAATAGAATCCATTATCTCCTGGTTTTTTTCTTCCAGTTCATCAAAAGCTTCATCTACCTTTTCTTTTTGTACTTCTATAATTAGCTTCTGTTTATTAGTAACCTTAAATCGATTAAAAATAAAACCACCAAATAATAAAGCAAGGCCTAAGCCACCGTAAAGAAAATATGCTTGCTGCTTTTGCTGCTTGGCTTCAATTTGATGTTGTTTGTTTTGTGCTTGTTCTGCAGTTAATTGTGCATCTTTTACTTTTGCTTCTTCTCTTGCTTTAATGCTGTCTTCCGCAGCTTGTTTTTCATAATCGTACTTGTATTCCTGTCGGATAATCTCTTTTTGATTTTTCTCATTGACTATGCTGTCTCGCATAGAAATATATAACTCAAACATTTCTAAGGCTTGTTTTTCCTTGCCAATGTTTTTATACGCTTCATAAAGAGTGTTTGCAGCATGTTTGGTTTCGATAAGAGTTCCCATTTCTTTTGCAATAGTTAATGCATCTAAACAAAGTTCAATAGCTTTTTTATAATTTCTTTGCTTATTATACACTTCCCCCATTTTCCATAAAGAACTTGCAATTCCTTGTTTGTCATTCATCTCTTTTTGAATGGTTAAACTTTTGGAATAAAGGAGTAGAGCCTCAGAAAGATTCTCTTGTTCATTGTAAATATTACCTATATTATCCATTGCGTTTGCCATACCCCGTTTATCTCCGATTTCTTCCATTATATTCAAGCTCCTAGAATAAAAGTCTAAAGCAGAAGTGAAATTGCCTTTAGACTTGTGAATAATGCCAATATTGTTTAAGGATAATGCGAAACCTTGTTTATCACTGAGCTCTTTTTCAATTGACATGCAACGTTCAAAATATTCAAGAGCTTTGACATAGTCGTTTTGATTTTTATAAATAATACCAATATGGTTTAGAGAAATGGAAACCCCTCGTTTATCTTTTAATTCTTCATTAATTGTTAAACTTTGCGTAAAATAATTAATTGCTTTTGCGTAATTACCTTGGTCTCTATAAAGGATGCCAAGGTTTGTAAACACACCTGCTAATACTTCTTTGTCACCAATGTCTTTCGCAATACTTAAACTTCTACTATGAAAATAAATTGCAGAATCAAAATCCCCTTGTATTTTATAAACATTTCCAATGTTACTGAGTGAGGAAGCAATACCTTGTTTGTCATCAATTTCCTCTACTATGGCTAAACATTGGGTGAAATAATCGATTGCTCTGGCATAGTTGTTCCTAACTGCAAATGAAATCCCCTGAGTTTGTAATGCGTTTCCCATTTGATCTTTTAGCCCCTTACTTTCGGCAAAATCAAATTCTAGCTGGGAAAAATAAAAAGCGCTATCAGGTTGGGTGAAAAGATATCCATCCCATACAAAACTACTGATAGCACTCAGTCTAGTTGTGTCAGCTTGATTTTTGTCACTCCAAATAGACCATAATGAATCAAGATTTACTTGAGAAGTTCCAATGAATGGCAGAAGTAATGTTATAAGAAGTATTTTTTTCAGATAGTTTGGTTTATGTGCTACAACGTAGCAGCTAAGATAAGCAGAAAAGGATTGGTTGGCAAGTGTAGGTAATTTAGCATTTGATGTTACTGATATAATGTAAGACCTAAAGGAGTTGGTGGTTGGTCCATTTAAAACGTTTTTTATCAAAAGCTCTTAGTTGAATGTTTAGGTATGATTAATTCAATATTGATGATTGACATTAGTCATATTATAGGAGTGTTCTTGTGCTTAATTTGGACCAATAATTTAAAATTAAAAGTATGAAACTTGTAGAAAGAATTTGTTTCCCTACTGACTTTGGAAAGAGTTCAGAAGTGGCTTTGGAAAGTGTAATAAGTATAGCAAAGAAATTTGGAAGTAAAGTAAGTATTGTTCACGTTTTGCCAGAATCAATGATTCGAAATAAAGTTCAACGTTTTGTTGATGATAATATGGCTAGATATGTTGAATTGTTGGAAGGACAGGATATAAAATGTACATCTGATATTTTATATGGGAAGCACATTGATGAGCTTGTTTCATTTGCTGAGAGGAAGAAAGCAAACCTTATTGTATTAGGGGCCGGTCATGTAGGGAAGGAGAATTTTAAATTAGGGAGCAATTCGGAGAAAATTATTCGTAATTCATCTGTTCCTGTATGGGTAATTGAAAAAGAAAGTACTGTAAACCCTGATAATGTATTATGTCCGATTGATTTTTCTGAAGAATCCATGTTGGCGCTTGATAATGCTATTCATTTGTGCCGACGTTTTGAATCAAAATTGGAGATACTTCACGTTATAAAAGGAATAGATAAAGAGTATGCTGAACTGGGAGCAGATACCAGTGCTGAGCAAGCTGATATAGTTAAGAAAGTAGAGATGGAGTTTGAAGACTTAATAAAAGACAAAGATTTAAACGGAATTACTTGGGGTAAAGAAATCCGGCTTGGCGATCCAACAGATGTAATATTGGATGTTATAAAGCAAAAAAAGATTGATTTGGTTATGATGGGGTCGACTGGAAAAGGAGCTATCAAAAAGTTTTTTATAGGTAGCGTTGCTGAGAGGGTTTCTCGTGAAGTACCTTGCTCTTTTATTATCAATAAAACTGTTGGGATGATTCATTTGAAAATTGATCAAGGGATTTCCGACATCGAATCTATTTACAATGAAGGTATTCAATTAGCAAAACAAGGCTTTGTTCAAGAAGCTATTGTTGAATGGGAAAGATGTATTTACATGAATGAGATGTACTTTAAGGCTTGGAGCGCTATTGTAAAAGCATATGAGAGTTTAGGTGATTCTGAAAGTGCCGCAAAATTCAATGCTTCAAGAGAAAAGATTCAGCGTGTAATTTGGGATAAGCAAGTAGAAGCTGATTTAAAAGGGAGGCATTTTCTTTTTAAATAGATAGTAACGTTTTGGAAATTGTAATGCATTTGTTTCTTTTACGAATTATCTAACGTTTTGAATAAAGGACGTTTTAATGCGTTTTATTTTTTGTTGGAAGTAGTTTTATTTAATTCATTCCACAATAATAAACTAACGTATTCTCTAGAGTAAAAACTAATGTTTTTGCCCTTAAACCATATTTTATTCTTTGCAGACACGTCATAATTCAAATTATCATTGATTGATAGTTTTAAGAAATTATTTTCAAATTCTTTAATCTTTTCAATTTGTTCTTCGGTAAGTAAAATCTGAGTCTCGTATTTAGGAATATATAATGAATTGATTATTGGTATTGGAGGTCCAATTTGTTCTATTCTAAAATATGATGCATAGTATTTTTTTTGCTTTCTAAAAATCACTAAAGTATGAGTTGGTCTAAATGTTGCGTCATTGGTTGGACCAAAATATGTTGAAGTAATAACAATGGTATCCCTTTTCCTCATTTGATTCAATAAAGGAGAATATCTTTTATTAAAGAAAAAACAATTTAAATCAATTTGTGTTTCATAGGGATTTAAATTAAAATAATACTGATTTTCTCCCTCAAGCGAATCGGAGGGGCTATATATAAATTTGTAATTACCTTGCTCTAAGATTATTGTTTGTTCTTTTTTTTGCTCCAATTCTCTAATTAAGGTATCTGTGTAGTTACCCGAATTTCTGGGTGTTGGGACGTAGGCATAAATTCCAAATTTACCTTCTGGTTTTGAATTTAATGAATCATTACATAGACAAACAGTATCAATTGTTAACCTAACCTCATACTGAATTTGTCCCAACGCTATATCAGTAATTAAAGTCAGAAACAATAGGAGAATTATATTTGAAAAGCATAATCTCATAAGAAATCAATTTTGCTTTAGTATACATCTTTGTATTCGATTAGTTCAACTGTAATTTTCTATTACTGTTAACGTTTCAGTAGGTAAGTAGTTCTGTGCAAACAGAATAATAGGTAGGCAAGGCTGTTTGCCTTAGCTTGTGTTGTGTGCTGCTATTTTTCAATATTCATTTCATCTTGCACAGCATCCATATGATAGTCGTCTAACTTTATCCTTGGCTTTAAGCTCTCATAATTCTCAGTCGGATACTTTGTAATTGCAATCATCAAATACTTACCCAATGTTTGTCTCCTAAATCTTTTTTTGGCGTTTATTGTGCGCTCGAATAATTCTAATGTCTGCTCATTGTCATACTTGGCTAATGCTTGGTAGAGAATTCTCCATTTTGGATAGTTGTAATATTTTTCTTTCCACTCTCTTTCAAAAATCTCAGTAAGTTCAGGATAGAAGTCTTTGTGCGGAAACTCACGGGCTGCATATATGGCGTAGTATTCCGTCTTCTCTTTTCTAAAATAGCCCTTAATTATTTCAATGTCATCTTCGTCTTGGAATCGTGCAAGAGTAATCACTGCGGTTGAGTTCTTTTCTTCTTTAGCGATTTCACGAATCCGTTCATGATAATGAGCTTTAGGTTGTAAACCTCTTAACAAACGAGATTTTGCTGACAAATCAATTCCTGAATCGAAAATTAGTAAGCTGTCCAATTTCTGTCGTTCCGAGTCAGTTAACTTGTACGCCGAAAGGCTGATATATTGAGGTGAAACAACATTTACAAAGAAGTCTCCCACAGTTGTTCGGCTCATTATGCAGCCCTGAAATGTTGAAACGTAATCATTGTCTTTGAGGTGGTCCAACAAAATCGAAAATGTCATACTATCGTGTCGCTCCGCTAAGGCTTGAAAAGAATAACATCTAACGACCGAATTAGTATGGTTTGTTAATTGTCGAAGCTCTTCATTTTTCGCTATGTCTTTTAAAGTCAAAAACCTTTCCCATTGAGAAGTCCTAGCGCCAGCATAACCAACTCCCGAGCTTTTGTATTGATTGTCAGCAGCGATAGAGTCAGCAATTTGATTGATTTCAGGCCGAATTGACACCTGTGCAAATATAGGTGTCAGTCCAGTAGAAATAATGAATATGAAAAGTAGTCTCATGTTATTTTTGCCACCGTTCCATCTAAACTACGTAAAATCGGTTTGGTAGGCAAGGTTATGTAGTTTAGGTATTGTTGGCAAATCGTTTTAGTTATATTAATCTCAAATCCTATTAATTGATTTAGTTTGCATTGCAACAGATCTGGAACATATCAATAAAATTTACTAGAAGTAAAAGTATTTAGTAATTGTATCATTTACAATAAGTTCTGAAGATGGGAAAGAATACTCTTTAACTACACTATCATTTGTGTCGTAAAGTGAAATAATTACGGTATCGGGTAACGTAATACTCGTTACTTTGTCCCGATATGTGCATGAATAAAGGAGGAATTCTCCATTTACAATAGTGTCTGTATTTGCGCAGGACGGATAATAATAGTTTGGGTTAGCATTATATCCTGATAATGGAAGTCCCGTAATAGAATCTGTTATTATTCCTCTGATATAATAATTATCTTGATCCTGATAGTTCTCATAATCATAATTGTCTTCTTCTTTTTGAACCTCTTTTTTACAATAAGTAAATAGAAGTGATAAAACCAACGCTATGTAAATTATGTGTTTCATGATATTACAAAAAAGTTAATTATAAATGCAATTGCTATTTTAAATATGCAATAACTATAAAGGTATATAAATTATAATAATAAAACTGATGTGGATTAGTATTCGGTTGGTTATCGATAAAATTTGGCGGAACTCAGTTAGAGTTTGGACCATATAGGTAATGTTTGCCAACGTTAAGTGTATGGGATGGCTCGTGAGAGCTATTCTATACATAGTGTTGGTTCTAGTTTTTCTTTTTTAATTTTTATTCATCTGTTAAATTATAAAAATACAATTTAATTGAAAGAAAGAAAAACGTAGTTCGCTCAAGCCCCAAGAACACTGCACGCAAACCTTATCAAAAAGCGATTATGGATTATATGTTTTAGGTCCCAGCTAAATAATGTCATCCATAAGTGATAGGATTTTTTAAATCATTTTTAATCCTTTAATCATCACAAAGAATCCAGCTTCCGAATGAATCCGCTTGAACTTGTCATTTCAATCCGATACCTTCGACAAAGTCTTTTTGGACGCTTTACCCGTCACAAATGCAAAAGCAGTTTGCACAAGTCAAACGACAAGACTTTGGCCCTTAAAATTCATTGTAATCATTTTAATTCCGATGTATTTTTGTGATAGCCTCCCAAATGATCTAGAAAAGACCTTTTTGATAAGTTTACGGAAGGCGCGAGTGAATTAGACACCAACAAGTGGATAACACACATATGTGTGTTATCTGTACTATGGTATTACCGTTTGTTGTAACGTTTAATTTCATCTAAGATACAAATCATTAATCAAACAGCCCCTCCATTGTACTCACATTATCTTCAGCAGTTTGACCTTGGGATTTGGCTACGAATTCTAAATTAACTTTTTCTTACTTAAGTGATTACGTCGGGAAGAAATTAGGTTGATATCGGGAAAACAAAAAAGAGTCACAAAGCATAAGCTATGTAACTCTTTGATAATTAGTAGTGGAGAAGGGATTATTAAATGATCCCTGACTGTGGTAACTCGGTATACAAAACAAAAGCTTTTTTCAAAAGCCAATTTCTATTTCTTTCCCATTTTTATTGAAATAAACCAAAAAGGATTACTGTTATGATCCCCAAGTAGGTTACTCGGTATACAAAGCAATGGTATTTTTCAAATACTAATTTTTGTTTTTATTCTTACTTACCAAAATAAATTTTGAACGCAATCCTAAAAACAAAAATGGGTCGTTCCGATTGCTATCGGAACGACCCATTGCTTTGTAGTGGAGAAGGGATTCGAACCCCCGTGACGCTATAAACGCCAACACACTTTCCAAGCGTGCGCCTTAAGCCACTCGGCCACTCCACTAAATTTTAAATTCTCCCTTTTGGAGAGTGCAAATAAACCAAAAATTACTTAGGGAACCTAAAAACATATTCTTGGATTGCTTTTTGTACCTTTGTATTTCAATAATTAATCGTCCAAAATGAAATTAAACATCCTAGTTATAATAGCAATCTGTTTTATTGGAACCCATGTTTCTGCTCAAATTACACAGCCTGGCCAGAATAGTGTATTGAATAGTACAATGAACACACCTAATGGAGGTTATTCGGAAAGCGTTACACCAATGGACGCTCCACCGCATAAAGGTGTAGTAAAAGAAGCTGGCAAGTATTATATAGAGGTAGTAGTAAACTGGATGTTGAATAGTAATAACACAGTGTTTTATTTACTTAAATCGGATGGTAAACCTGTAGATAGAGAAAAAATTACTTGTACTGCGGTTGTTCAAAGAACAGATATGGAGGATGAGCCACAAGTAGTAAAACATTATGGGATGAATGCTTTTTCTACGCATTTAAAAAGTGGTGAAGAGTATCACTTGGAAATTACTTTCAAAAAGAAAAAGAAAGAATTTACAGCCGTTTTTCAAACTTCTGGTAAATAGACTTAAAAATTGAACATCACCATTAAATTGGATGTTCTTCCAATTCCTTAGACATTACTTCTTTTATACAGGTTAGTAAAATAACTTTATTATTCTCAAAGGTTTCGGCGGTTTAACCTTTTAAGTGTATCTTATCTAAATAATTCCATTACCCTTACAGAAGATAAAGAAAACAACGATGAAAAAAATAGTTACAATATTAGTAATGTCAATCTTTATGGTAGGATGTCAGCCAGAAGGAAGAGAATATGTAGAACATAAAGAATTGTCACCATTGGTGGAATGGTTGAAAAAGGATGTGATAGAATTTAAAGTACCTATCGAAAAAGAAAATCAAGAATACAAAATGAGCTTAGCCTATAGATATACTGAGGGTTTTGAATATAAAAAGTTAAAAGTTAAAGTACTTGAAATTAGTCCAAATGGCACGGAGGCTTCTAAAGAATATGAGCTGACAATACTAGATGAACATGGAGACTATATAGGAGAGCATGCAGGTGCTTTTATTGATAGCGAGCATGTTGTAGAAACAAAGAAAATATTTAAAGAAAAGGGTACGTATACTTATAAAATTGAGCACATGATGCCAAATGATCCTGTTAGCTATTCTTTGGATATAGGTTTGATATTAGATGTAGTAAAATAGGATTTAAAAATTGAACATCACCATTAAACTTGGTGCTCTTCCAATTCCATATAGGTTACTCCTTTTATATAGATTATTAGGTCCATTTTTAACCTTCCTAGAGTATTGTCCAATAACTGTTTTGTTATCGTAAACATTGATAACAGAAGCTCCAACATTACAGCTCCATTTTTTTGATTTAGGTACAAATAAATAGGATACGGAAATATCCAATTGGTGATTGTTTGGGAATTGTGTTTCGTAATAAGGGGCACTATCAGGAGTATAGACATCTTCTATTACAGGAGGCTGCGGGGCACCAGGAGGTAAAGGAGGTGGAGATGGCTTAGTTGGAGCCGTATTTGGACCACTGGTATACAAGAAACGGATTCCTTCTAACACAGATAATCCAGTTCTGTATTTCCATCCAGCAGATATTTTAAACCCCTTATTTCGGTAGCTAATAACAGAGTTAAGCACATGATTCTGATTCCAAATAGATTCGAATTCATCTTGCTGAATAGAATCATATTTAACCAATGTATTTGCATAAGTATAGCCAATCCAAGTATCAAACTTTTTTATAGATTTTTTTAACAAAATATCAATTCCAGTAGTGTTGTAATCTCCTTGAAAGTGGTCTTCCGTATTTTGGTAATCATATTGGTTGTGAATGGAAATGTTTTCAGTTAACTTGGAATAGGCTTCAACATCTATTATCCATCCTTTTTTATTCAATATAAAACCGGTCATAGCTTGTTTTGCAGTTACAACAGGAGTGTTGGTGTCATTCGACAACCTCCAATTATAGGTTTCTATTCCTGGACCAATAGCATGTGTCCCATACAAATGATTCACGAATTGATTATACATTCCAAAATTGCTTTTCAGTGTAAAACTTGGTGTAACATGGTAATTGATTAATAATCGAGGTTCTGGGTAAAACTTATTCAATCTTGAATAATATACACCCCTAGCACCTAAACTTACTTGAACTTTGTTTTTGTGAATCCATGTATAACTACCAAAAATGGCATGTAAAAAAGCTTGATTAGAGTCGAGGTCTTGGAACGGTTCTACCGGACGTTCAATCTCTTTATAAGAATAAACATTATGGTGCGTTAAACTGTATCCCAATTTGATTTGATCTCGATTATTTAACAGAAATAGAGTAGAGGTTTTGAAAGAAAAATCTTTAACACTATTCTCATAGAGGTTTGTTTCCCTAACCATAGTGTCATTTTTAAGCTCTCCAGAAAACGTTTGGCTAAAATCTGAAATCGTAATAGAATTATCTGTGGAGATATTCTTGTTCCATTTTAATTGATGATGAATATTGGTTCCCCAATTTTTTAGTTCTGCATCACTTGTACTTTCGGTGTTTGCTAATGTGTCTAAAATTAATAAATGAAAATCATTATAAATGTTTAAAAAACTAACACCTATTTCATTTTTGTCGTTTACCTCATAAGTCATTTTTGCATTGATGTCTGAGAAATGAATATCGAATTCAGGCATTTGAACAAAGGTTAAATCTTCAGCAGCTGTGATAACCGAATTTTGAAAAACAAAATCAGAAATAGCATTTATTTTAGGTGAATTCCATTTAAAGGGATAAGAAGTTCGACCTCCCAATACAAAACTCATTTTTTTAATTGTATCTGGAATTATTGCATAACCAGAAAGGTAACTAGTAGAAGCTCCAATGCCGAAGCTTGCGGAATCAGGAATCCCGGATTTAGAGTATAAGTTAATGGCTCCTCCAACTCTTCCTCCATTTTCAACATCATAACCACTTCGGAAAATTTTCACCGTTTCAGTTATGTTTGCGTTAAAAGGGGAGAAGGCTCCAAAATAATGACCGTTATGATAAATAGGAATATCATCAAAAGTCAAAAGCGTTTTATCGGGATCATCCCCTCTCATTAATAAATTACCCGCTTTCCCATCTGGGCTTTTAATTCCAGGAAGTGCTTCTATGGCTGTGAGAATGTCTGTCTCCGTTTCTCCAGGTAATAATCCTGCTTCATTTGTTGAAATGCTAATACTTTGATCTAGGTGGTTGTAATTCACACCATTATTTAAATAAGCTTCAACTTTAAATTCTTTAAGCTCCAAATCAGGTAGGATTTCTATTTCAAGACAACTTTTCCCATTAAAAAAAGAAATAGGAAACGATTTCGTGTTGTACCCTACAAAGCTGACTGATAATGAATCCCATTCAGTAAGGTTGAGGTGAAATTTGGAGTTGTTATTATTAACTGCAAAGCCTTTTTTTAGTTTTTTGTTATAAATACTGGCTCCAATTAAAGATTCCTTTGTCTTCCCATCTCTTACCGTTATACAGACTTGAAGATTCATGCCTTTGACTTTGGGGGCAACCAGAATGTTTTTTTCATCCACAATTTCAAACGAAAATGCAGAATTAAAAGAAAGGTAGTCTAGTTTAGATTCTAGTAAAGAATCTGGAAAACTACTTTGAACTTGAACATTTTTTAGCAGGGATTCATTAAACGAAAAAACAACGTTATGTTCTTTTTCTAACGATTTTATAAGGCTTACGAGGTCTGTTTGCTGTCCATATATAGACAACATCATGACTGATGATATTAACAAAGTCAATAACCTTCTCATGCATTCAAAAGTAATTCTTTATTTAAGAATTACTGTATCTCCTGTTTTTGTGTATGTTATACTCATTGGCTCAAATACCATATCTAAGGCAGTAAGAGCATCGTTGTTAGGAAACCTTCCAGTAAAGGTCAACGTCTCTATTGGAATTTTATTTGTTTTAAATTCGAAATCATATCGAAGAGATAAAGCACTAATAACTTCCTCCAATGGAGCGTTATTAAATTGTGTGTAATCAGTAATCCAATTCGATTTTTGTCCTTCAAATTCAAATTCTTTTTCAGCTCCCGAAACAAAATTTCGAACTCCCATATTATGATTTAGTCGATAGGTTTCTTCCGTAAAAGTTACATCCACAGTTCCTTCAAAGCATTTAATAATATTCGTGTTGTTGTGACTAAGAATATCAAATTCAGTTCCTACAACATCTACAGCACCTCCATTAAAAGAAACATGAAAAGGTCCTTTAACCGAAATGTCAAAATAGGCCTGACCATTCATTTCCACCTCTCTATTCGTTTTCCAATTCCAGTTGTTATAGCTAATTGTAGAGTTCCCATTTAGTAAAACCTCACATCCATCTGGTAGAGTAATGGCTAAGGATTCTCCAGCTCCTGTACTTATCGTTGTAATATTAAAAAACCGTAGATAACTAAAGGTTGTAAGGCCAATAATTATGGCAATACTAGCTGCAATTCGCATCCACCCTCGGTTCTTTTTGGATTTATTTACAAGCTTATTTTGTTTGAACTCAGTATAAGAACTTTTAACAGCAGGAAGTTTCCATGTATACGGTTCGGAAAGGACTTTCTCAAGAACTTTCATTTCGCCAGAGTTTTTCAACTGTTCGAATTCAGAATCAGTTAATTCTCCTTTGTAAAATTTAATATAGATATCGTCGTGTTCTTCTTGCATTACAACTATAAAACAATCCTGTTTGTTATTACCCTACCTTTTACTTTAGATTTTAAATAGATTTAATTCTTCGACTTCCTCTTTTAATGCTCTTAACGCCACGCCCATTCTCTTTTCAACAGCTTTTACGCTTATCTCTAATTCAGATGCAATTTCTCCAAAAGTCATCTTGTCAATTCGATTCATTAAGAATACAACACGTTGTTTTTCGGAAAGATTTGAAATTGCAGTTTCCAGTTTGTCCTTAAACTCATCCTCCATCATTAAATATTCTGGAGTTTGGTTCTCTACATTTCTGGGAGAATTATTTTCGAAATTTAATTTAACCTTTGCACTTCGGATTTCATTTAAAAAAAGTCGATTGGCGACAGTTAATAAAAATCCTTTGACTTTTTCGTAAATAACATCTTTACAGTTTTGCCATACTTTAACGAAGGACTCTTGAGCAATGTCTTCAGCTTTTTCTAGATCCCCGTTTTTATAATAAATAAAATTACGGACAGATTCAATGTGTTCGTTATAAACAGATTCGAATACTTTCTCCTCACAAACAGATATGTAGTTTTTTTCTTCCAGCTTAAAGATGAATTTCCACAAATGTAAAAAACTAGTTGATTAAGTGGAAGGTTAGACCTAATAATAGCTAGAAAGTTTAATTACAATATATAGTTCTTTTTTTCGGCCTCAAATAAATGGTGTAGAATATCTATTTTGAAAAGGACGTTAAACGAAACCTTGATTGAGCTCAGCTGTCCGATTAGAATAATCGGTGAACAGCGTTTGCGAGTTTGGTTGAGTTAGTCATTGAAAAATTATAGATATCAAACTATTTGTTTGCAGCCTTGACTTTTTTTGTTTCATTTTTTGTGTCAAGACAAAAAATGAAAAGCCTAGTGGCTCGAGCGAAAAAAAATCTTTTTTATATAAAGGTAGGGTATTCTCATCCCCCCGTGTTTCTATACTGAATACACTTTTAAAGTGTGATTACTTAGAAAATAACTCAATAAAATAAAAATGAAAAAACTTAGACAAAGCATTTCTTTATTATTAATCGCAACATTATTTGGCGGAGCAAGTTTTGCTCAATCATTTGATGGTTATGCATTATATAATTTACAGAACAACAACACAGCATATTTAATAGATGAAAATGGAGATATAGCTCATTCATGGTCGTGTAATGTGTCATGTAACTACTCTGTTTTACTAAAAGATAATGGCAATATTGTTCGTGGGGGTGTATATTCTGGGAATCAATTAAATGGAGCTGCTGTTGGAGGAATGGTTCAGGAAATTGACCCAAGTGGTAATGTTGTTTGGGAATATGTTCACTCAACTTCTTCAACTGTAACACATCATGATATTTCATTAATGGATAACGGAAATGTATTAATGATTGCTTGGAATGTTAAGTCTGTTGTTGAGTTAACACAAGCGGGAATGGATAACCCATCTTCTGAAAAATGGCCTACTTCAATTATTGAAGTTCAACAAAATGGTTCAGGAGGACAAGTAGTTTGGGAATGGCACATATTTGATCATATGATTCAAGATATTGACAATTCTAAAGATAATTATGGTGTTGTAGCGGATCATCCTGAACTAATGGATATTAACGCAATCGTAACACAAGGAGGCCCTCCCGGTGGTGGCGGAGGTGGTGATATGTTTCATGTAAATGGAGTGGATTACAACGAAACACTTGATCAAATCGTTTTTAGTTCAAGATTTGCAAGTGAATTTTTTATTATCGACCACAGTACAACAACTGCTGAAGCAGCCACTCATTCTGGTGGTAACGCAGGAATGGGAGGAGATTTTCTTTTTAGATGGGGGAATCCTTCAAATTATGGTTCAACTGGTACACAAACGATTTCAGAAGCAGTTCATGATCCAAGATGGATTGAAGATGGTAGACCAAATGCTGGTTACATTCAGTTTTTTAACAACGAAGGTGGATCTGGAGGAAACTCTGCAGTAGATGCAATCAACCCTCCGTTAAATGGGTACAATTATACAATGACAGGTACGTCTTACGGGCCAACAACGTATGACTGGAGACATGACTGTTTAGCAAATTCTACAGGACAATCTGCTTCAAACAGAATGACAAATGGCAATACTTTTGTTAATGTTTCACAACAATACATGTATGAAGTTGATGCAAGTGGAAACACTGTTTGGCAATACAATGCCGGTCCAACGAAAGCATTTAGATACGAATGTAATCATCCAGGGTTAGAGGTAGTTTTAGGAGCTGACCATTGTGGTGCAGGTACGAGTATTTCTGAATTCAGTGAAATCGAAGCGAAAATTTATCCAAATCCTTCTGCAGGAATCTTTAACATTGAAGGAACAAATAATGCAACAATAACAGTATTAGATATTTATGGTAAAATTATCATGACTGTATCAAATACAAATCAAGTTGACTTATCCAATCAAGCGGATGGAATTTATATAATGACAATTTCGCAAGAAGGATTCAAACCAACGACTAAAAGAATTTCATTGTTGAAATAGTAAAATGAAGTTCAATTTTTTCATAATAGTTTTTTGCTTATTTAGTGCTCATGGAAGTCTGTTTTCACAAGCAGATTTCTATGACATTAATACGGTTAGAGAGGTGAAAATCACTTTTACACAAGCAGATTGGGATGCTCAGTTAGACGCATTTTATACTGCCGACCAGGGTGAAAGATTAATTGGTTCCGTGGAAATAGATGGTGTAGCATTCGATAGTGTTGGTATTCGGTATAAAGGATATAGTTCTGCAAGTACAACTAGAGTTAAGAATCCATTCAATATTAAATTGGACTATGTAATCGAAGGACAAAACTACAATGGACTTGAAAAAATTAAATTAAGTAATGTTATACAAGATCCTTCTTTTGTAAGGGAAGCACTTTCTTATGAAGTGGCAAGAAAATACATGCCAGCTTCTAAAGCAAATTATGCCAACTTGTATATCAACAATGTATTGATAGGTATTTATACAAATGTAGAATCTGTTGAAGATGATTTTTTATTGAATCATTTTGGTTCCAATGATTACACTTTTGTAAAAGGAAATCCTGTGGACTTAGATTTAACGGGAGAGAATGCCAATCTTGGAAATAGTCCAGGAACTAACGTTGAAGATTATGATTCTTTATATGTTCTCAAATCAAGGTATGGTTGGGATAAATTATATGGATTAATAGATACTTTAAATAACAGCCCTGAAAATATAGAAAGTGTTTTAAATGTAGATAGAACTCTTTGGATGCATGCTTTGAACTATTCAATGATAAACTTTGATAGTTACGTTGGGTATGCACAAAATTATTATTTGTATGAAGACGACAATGGTCAATTTAATCCTATTCTATGGGATTTAAACATGTCTTTTGCAAGCTATAGACTAGCTGATGCTTCAATTCATTACAACGGTTTTACAATTCAAGAAGCAATGGTGATTGACCCATTATTGCATCATAATAATATTTCAGTATACCCGCGTCCGTTGATGCGAAACTTATTTGCTAACGACAGATATCGCAAACAGTATTTAGCACATATAAAAACTATTATGGAGGAGAATTTCGATAATGGGGATTATGCAATACGTGCACAAGCTATGCAAACATTAATTGATGCGGATGTGGCTGTTGATACCAATAAATTTTATTCGTATTCAGATTTTCATGACAATTTGAATAGTACAGTTTCTGATTTTGTAGACTACCCTGGAATTACAGAATTGATGGATGCAAGATCAACGTATTTAAGTGCTTATCCTGGAATGAATAATGAACCTGTTATTAACTCTGTGACACCAAGCTCCACATCTATTACCTTAGGTGATGACATTTGGATTACGGCTCAAGTGGATAGCGCAGATACAGTTATTCTAGCTTATCGATATGGAACAAATGCTGTGTTTGAAAAGGTAATCATGTTAGATGATGGGACTCAAAATGATGGAGCAGCAGGAGATAGTATTTTTGGAATTCAACTTTCGGGAATAGGAAATAATATCCAATACTACATTTATGCAGAGAATGATTCTGCTGGTGTGTTTTCGCCAAAAAGAGCAGCTTACGAATATTATACAATTGAAGGTGCTGGTATAGAACCAAATCAATTGGTGATTAATGAACTCATGTCTGACAATGAAAACACAGCAATGGATGAGCATGAAGATTATAACGATTGGATCGAGATCTATAATCCAACGCCATATGACATTTCTACAAAAGGATTGTACTTGACAAATGAATATTGGACACTCGATAAGTGGGTAATGCCAGATAAGGTGGTTAAATCAAACGAATACATGATTATTTGGGCTGATGAAGAACCAGACGAATCTTTATTGCATGCCAATTTTAAATTGGAATCGGGGAGTGGTGAGTTGATGTTAACCGATGGGACTAGTGATTTCATTAACTGGGTAGATTATCCTTCAATGGATGCAGATATTTCTTACGGCCGTTATCCAAATGGGACAGGTCCTTTCGCAGATATACTTCCAACTTTTAACGGAAACAATGATTATGCAACGACCATAGAAGAGGGAGTCGCAAATCCTTTTGAAGTATATCCTAACCCTGCTCAAGAAGAAATCAATATTCGAATAACAGAAAACGGAATTTTTAATATAGAAATTAGTGATATAAACGGACGGTCAGTATTGTCAATTGGCGGGCAATACATTAATCAAATAATGACCCTAGATGTTAGCAATTTCGCTAATGGATTTTATGTAATGCAACTGAATCAAAATGATCAGTTATTAACGAAAAAATTTGTAATCAATAAATAGGTGGTATGAAAGCAATTTTAAAAACTTTAACGGTCGGTTTGGCCTGTTCAACAATGATGTTGAACGCACAAACATTTACAAACTATACAACAACAGATGGTTTGTCACACGATAATGTAACCTGCCTAGCAGCAGATGGTAATGACGATATTTGGTTTGGAACGCAAGAAGGAGTTTCCTTTTTTGATGGGGCAAATTGGACAGTACATACAACCACAACAGATGCTGGATTAGTTCACAATACTATTTCTGCAATTTGTGTTGTTGCAAATGGTGATGTTTGGGTTGGATCAGATTATGGCGCAGCGGTTTATAATGGTTCTGCATGGACAACTTATACAACAGCTGAAGGATTAGGAGATAACCGAATCAACCACATCGCTCAAGATGCAAGTGGTAATATTTGGTTCGGTGACTATGATGGTGTTACCGTTTTTGATGGAACGAGCACTTGGACATCTTATACAACTGCAGATGGTCTTCCTTTTGGAGGAGTAGTTCACTCTGATTTTGATGCAAACGGAGACAAATGGTTTTCCACTGATTTAGGTGGGACGGTTCACTATGATGGAACAACTTTTACAGCTTACACAACAACTGATAACTTGGTTGCAAACGGTGTACGATCTGTTTTTGTAGATAATCAAAACAACAAATGGGTAGGTACTTCCAAAGGAATTACTGTTTTAGATAATGCCAACCAATGGGCAGCAAACCATACCATGATGTTGATCCTGCCACCGCCAGACACATTGAATCCTGTAGAGGATCTTGCTATGGACTCACAGGGTCACATCTGGGCTGGTATTTATGTTGATTATTTGGTTACGGTTGGTGGTATTGCCATGTATAATGGTACTTCTTGGATAGATTATGACATGACCGATGGATTAGTTGGTCCAGTAGTAAGAAAATTAATTGTTGATGGCCAAGACAATGTATGGATTGCGACGAGTACCGGTGTTTCTAAATTGTCTGGAGCAACTTCAATTGAAGAGGAGGCAGAATTAGTGAAAGTATCGTTGTATCCTAACCCAGCAAATAGCACTGTAAACGTTGAAGCAAACAGCAAATCACCGTTGACTGTTTTTAACTTATTAGGGAAAGTGATTTATTCTGATAATCAAAATAACGAAATAACATCAATCGACGTGAGTTCTTGGAATAAAGGGATTTACCTAGTACAGGTTGGGAATGTCACTAAAAAACTAATCATTGATTAATATGAAAAAGCTAATCTTATTTTTAATTCCTTTTGCAATTATTGCTTGTAGCAAAGACCCAGGAGTAGGAGGTTCGTCTTCTATTGATGGTACAGTAATGGTTGTGGATATTGTTGTCGGAAACCCGGTCGATACAACCTATGCGGAAGGGGAAGATGTGTTTTTACTATATGGTTCAGATACATTAAAACCTTATGATGATTCATTCGAAACTTCATGGAATGGAACCTACAAGTTTGAATACCTAAGAAAAGGAACTTACACGGTGTTCGTTTATTCAGATGATTATCCAAACTCAAATGACAATGTACCTGTTTTTAGTACGATAGAAATTGATAAAAACGGAACAGAATATACTTTAGATGACGTCGTTATTTTCAAATAAAATACTAATTAGTGTAGCAGTTTTATTGCTTTCATTTTCTAGCTTTTCCCAAGATCAAGATTTTCAAATTTGGTCAGGTGCTGAAGTGAAATATAAATGGAGCAAGAAACTGTCGTTCGGACTGGAACAGAATCTCCGTACAACTCATAATTCGTTGTTAGTTGGAAAAACTTTCACAGAATTTAAGGCTAATTACAACCTTCCCAAGAAAATGAGTCTATCGGGAGGTTATCGTTTTATGCAATTGTATATTGGCGAGAAAGCCCTTGGACATCGCTTCTTTGCTGATTTTAAATATAACTATAAGTTGGAAAGATTAAAGTTGGGTTATCGCTATCGATTTCAACACCAATTCACTAATGAAGATGTTAGAAATACAGCTAGGAATAGGCTTAAGTTGTCATATAATTTGCCTAAAACATCTATAGAACCATTCGTAGCAGCAGAATCTTTTTATACTTTTTTCAGAGGTTTCGATAAATATCGATTGACAGTGGGGGTATCTGAAAAGTTTGGTAAAAAACTACAAGGGAACATTTTTTATAGATACCAAAGAGAAGTAAATAACTCAAATGTACAAGCACAGAATATCCTTGGCGTAAACGTTTCTTATGATTTAGGAAAAAGGAAAAAGAAAGAACCTCAAATAATGGTAGAGTAAGTTTTTTTTGAGCATTAAAACTAGCACTTCATTCCTTGCGAAGTGAAACGAAGACAAGGAATCTTAATCATGTTGGTCTCATATACTCTTAATAAGATTCCTGCTTTCGCAGGAATGAGTATTATTATTAGTCTTCGCTAATGCTTTTTTAAATCTTAGCTGTTCTCATTAAAACTTCTTTCAATTCTCCTTCAACAGGTAAAAGCTTTTGCGTTTTTAAATCCATCATTACGAAAGTAATATCTGCTTCGATAGATTTTCTTCCAGAACCTTGAATAACAGCTTCTTGATGAATTGTCAAACTCGTTGTTCCTATTTTTACTAGTTCAGAGTGTATTTCTAAAGTATCGCCTAACACTGCTGATCCTTTAAAGTTGATATTGATATTGACGATAATAAACCCCCAACCTTTATCTACAAAATAGGAAGCAGGGTAATCCTCATAATGTCTCCATCGAGCTTCTTCTAACAGTTCTAGATACCTTGCATTATTTACATGTTGGTATGCATCTAAATGGTATCCTCTAATTTTTATCTCTGTTATACTTTTGCTCATCTGATTTTTAGTTTTTGTAAAAGTATTTAAATTTTTAAGGTTTAAAGAAAAGGAGTTTAAACAATGCTTTTGTTTTGCTTACAACCTAAAGTATAGATAAATAAAATTTACACTTTATTCAAGTGTATGCATTTCAATTTCATATATTCGTTACTCGTTTGAGCTTTTAAGTAGTTATTAATCAAATAGTTTTTGTTGTATGCAGAAGTCAATATCCATAATATGTTTTTTATTTTGTATAAATTCTTATATAAACGGACAAACAATAGTTGTTGGGACTTTTACTGATACAACAATCGGAGTAGAAAACAAGCCTTTTTCAGCAAATGAAGAAGCATATAGGTTTCAAATGCTTTACAAAGCTTCAGAAATAAACGCTTTGGGAGTTACAGGCCCGATATGGTTGGAGAGCATTGGTTATTTCTTTACACAGGTTACCAGTTCAGATTTCAATAACTTTTCCATTAAAGTAAAACATACAAGCGCTACGGATGTTTGGTCTCATGATATTGGACCATTTGAAGAGGTGTATAATAGTCCTCTAATTGATTCTATTACTGTTGGAGGTGTTTATTCTCTCAATTTTGACGAATCATTTTTATGGAATGGAACAGATAATTTACTATTTGATATTTGTTACTCTCTTTCATCTTTTCCAGACTCTAGTACTAAGATGATTAGTAGTGCACTTCCATATTTCAGTCATAGATGGGGCAGTAACTCTGCGGGTACATCTTGTAACATGACTACAGGAGTTGTACACACAAATCGTCCGACAATGCAAATGGTGTTCTCTTCAGTTCAGAATATTGATGCTGGAGTTTCTGAATTTCAACTTCCAAATTGGGAAACCTCTAGTGGAGCAAATGATATAACTGTAGAACTTTCAAATTATGGAAATAATGTATTGAATTCCACAGATATATTTTTTAGTGTAAATGGGGGAGCGCCTTCTGTATATAATTGGTTGGGATCTTTAAATAGTGGTTCTAAAGCTTCTGTTTATTTGGGAACACTATTATTTACGGAAGGCCTTAATGATTTGAAAATATGGACTTCTAATCCTAATTCATCATTAGATCAAAATAATCAAAATGACACCCTTTATAAAACAAGATTTGTAAAAGTTGATGTTGGAATTTCTTCTACGGAGGTTCCATTTGATGTTTGCGATGGACTTCAATCGGTGGATGTAAGATTAAAAAATTTCGGTTCAGATACTCTTGCAACGGTTAATATACCATGGAATGTAAACAGCATACCACAAACTTTATTTAACTGGTCGGGGAACCTATCTCCAGGTGATTCAGTTTTGGTGCATCTAGGAGATGTATCATTAAATTACGGGATGCCTTACCTTTTTGAATTTTGGACTGAATCTCCAAATAGCTTTATAGATATAAATGAAGGAAACGATACGCTAGTGTTTTTAACAGATACAACAAGATTGCATGGCGATTATACTGTTGGAGGAACGACCCCTGATTTTTATACAATTCAAGGAGCATTAGATACTTTAGAAATATCTGGAATTTGCGATTCTACAACACTTTTAATAAGACCTGGAACATATACAGAGTTTGTTACATTTCCATATGTTAAGGGAACTTCACCACTAAATAGATTAGTTATAACATCAGAATCTATGGATAGTTCATCTGTAGTTATTCAAGAAGTGCCAGCATGGAATGGGTATTTATCAACGATGGATAGTGCGGTTTATACAACCATTCAATTTCTAACTTTTGAGACTTTATCTACCAACCCCTCTGGCTGTCTTAAGTCATTATATGCTGAGGATTGCGAGATTAATTATTGTAGTTTCAAAAGACACCAATATCCATATGTTTATACTGTTGATTTTGGAGGAAAGGACTGTAATATGAGAAATAATAAGGTTGAGGGTAGTTTGAGTTTTTCCGCTGGTTGGGGAAGCTATTTTTCACCTGGAACTATGAGTACGTTTGAATACAATTATGTCGTTGGAGGAGGAGTTGTCGTTGATGGTTATTGGGTTAAGTTTCATCACAATGATGTTGAATATGTGCCATCAAGGGCGAGTAAAGTATATATTGATGATTTGTATAGGTTAGATTTAAAATACAATAAGTTTGATAATAATACAGATCTTGCTTTAGAAATTGTTTCTGTTGGTGATACTGGTTACACCAGTGTTATTGCAAACAACTACATACACGGTAGAATTGATATTGATCAGGGACATAGAATTGCATTTACCCATAATACAGCTATTCAAAGTGGATCATCAAGTGCGTCTGTAATTTCATTAGATAACTTGAATAAATTTTGGATGAAAAACAATATTCTTTTGAACTACAGTCCAAGCGGAAGAGTATTGTATTACCCAGATTTAATTGGTACAGAAGACAGTATAGATAACAACATCTATTATTGTTTAGGTTCATTTATGTATTACAATACAAGTTACATTACTGATTTCTCTTCTTTTGTTGGAAGTGCAAATCAAAACGATGTGAATTCACTATTTCAAGATGTTGTTTTTGATGTTGGTAATGAGCCTCATACGAATGATTTTTCTGTTTATGGCGGAGGAGTTAGTTATGGTAGCGTATTAGATGATATAGATGGAGAAATGAGAGCTAATCCTCCATGTATAGGAGCAGATGAAATAGTCCCATTATCTGATCAAGTTAGAATAATGTCGATAGAAATTGATTCGGCAAATTGCTCAGGAACTCAAAATATTTATGGGATATTTCAAAATATTGGTTTGAATGATTTAATGTCATTTTCGATTGAATATGAAATTAATGGTGTTCCACAGACTTCATTTGATTGGACAGGGAATATTAGTATTGGTGATACTATTCCAGCAATTATTATTGGGCAAGTTAATTTGAATACTGGGGTTCAAACAGATGTGAAGGCTTGGACAACACTTCCAAATGGTCAAGTGGTTGTTCCAGTTGATACAGTGGGAATAAATACAGTTCCACTAGGGTTGTCTGGAACTTATATTGTTGGTTCAGGAGGTGATTTTTTAACGATACAACAAGCAGTTGACACAGCTATGTTGAGAGGTATTTGTGGGGAAGTCATTTTTTCTGTTTTACCTGGTACTTATAGTGGAGGTTTAGATATTGGTTTCATTCCTGGTGCGAGTGAGTTGGGGAATCTGATTATAACCTCAAACCTTCAGGATAGCAGTACAGTAAATATTTATAATACATCTTACCCAACTGTGGAATTTAACAATAGTGCTTATGTAACATTGGACCAATTGACGATTGAAGTAGCAAGTACAAGCTCGGTTGCGAGTCATGTCAAGTTTATTGGAGCAACACATGATATTACTGTCTCAAATTGCCATATTGATCATACCAATAACGCTATTGGAATTACAAATGGTACGTCAACTCCTCATTATGGATTAATGATTAAAAATAACTACATAAAAACAGAAGGAATAGGAATTGATTTAAATGGATCCAATAATGACCATTCTTATCGGAATTCTATATTAAATAATACATTTTTGGATCAGGAAAGAAATGTAATTGATGTTTGGTATAATGATTCATTGATTATTTCAGGTAATGATTTTAGCACATTTATTACGACTTATACAGGGGCAAGGGATATGATTTATGTCGTTTATACGGATTCGAGTTTAGAGATAACCAATAATCGTTTTAATTCTTCGCATAGTACAGCAATAAAATTAGAGCTTATAGATGGCGGGGTAAATGATGGAGTACGAGTAGCAAACAATCAAATTAGTTTAATTGGAGCTGGCGGAACAGGAATAGCATTAACAGATGTATTTAATTCGCTAATTGGATTTAATTCGACAAGAATAGAATGTACTGCATCTTACAGTGTACCGTTATATGTGAGTTATGGATGCGAGGGGAATACAATACTAAATAATATTTTTGCCAATTTTGGGACCGGAACAGCACTAAATATTCGAGGATTGAATAATCAAATGGATTATAATGCCTTCTATTCCACGGACTCATTAAAGTTTCGAAATAGCGGGCTGTATTACTTGGATTTAACTGCATGGCAAACGGCTTTCTCATTAGAAGCGAATTCTATATTTACACCGCCTCAATTTTTATCGAGTTCGGATTTACATATTAATAATGATGCATTATTGAATAATGCAGCTTCTCCAATTAGTTCAATAGTGGTAGATTATGATAATGAAACGAGAGATGCAGTTAATCCTGATATAGGTTCAGACGAGTTTGTTTTTATTCCACCTGCAATTGATGCAAAAGTTTCTGAATTACTTACAGAACATGTTAATTGTTTAGGAACTGACTCAATATATGCTGTTATTCGAAATTTAGGAGTTAATCCGTTGACTTCGCTGGATATCGTGTTAGAAGTGAATAATAACACTCTCCCTTCGTATTCATGGAATGGAAGTCTCAGCTACTTAGAAACAGATACTATAATGATTCTGTCTCAATATTTCGATTCAACGTATGTTGTTAGAGCGTGGAGTAATATGCCAAATGGAATAGCTGATCCTTATCCGTTTAATGATACTTCTGGAAGTTATTACATAAACCCGTCAATGGTTGGTACTTATACCGTTGCAGGAAATAATCCAGATTTTTCATCTCTACAAGAAGCATTGACTTTATTGGAAGATAAAGGTGTTTGTGGTCCTGTAGTATTGAATATACGACCAGGAATTTATGGAAATGTGGTGTTTAATCATATTCCTGGATTGAGTTATACAAATAACCTAACGGTTCAATCCGAAACATTAGATACAGCTGATGTTATATTTACTCAAATCAGTATGCATAACATTTCCAATGTTCATTTTAATTACCTTACAATAGAACATACGGGTAATAGTTATGCTTTGGATTTGGAAATATTCGAAGATTTTGAAGTGAAATCATGTCACATACTTGGTGAAATATGGTATGATGGGGATAGCTTGAATCACATGTTGTTTGAAAATTGTTTAATTGAAGGTAAGTTAAGCATCTATCCAAATAATGGTTTTGATGTTAATTTTCATAACAATATAATACAGTCTATTTTTGAGAATAAGATTCACAGTGTAGACTCATTGGTGTTGGAGCACAATCGATTTTTTGATTTATCTGGGCAATACGATCCAAGTGATATATTACTGTATTTAGAAGGATGTGGCCCAAGAGGTAGAGTTAGTAGGAATTACTTAAAAGGAAGTACATTTGATTTAATGCTTGTAAATGGATGTGATGGAACAGCTTCAAATCCCTTTATGATAGATAATAATTCATTTTTTACTGGAGAACATGGGAATTATGGTTTGGTAAGAATTTCTAACGGAGAGCATATTTATTTTGTACATAATTGTATTGATTGGCAAGGGGTTAATTATGGACTGCAAATTGTTTCTGGAACAACAGTTCGAAATAATATTATTAATGCACCAATTGGACATCCAGTGTACTACGGTACTTATCCATTTGCTGATGCCGATATAGATAGGAATGTTTATTATTCCACCTTGTCTGAACTAATGTCAATTGAATTAGTTGACTATACGCTTTCTGACTGGACAAATTTAACCACATGGGATTCTAATTCTGTAATTTTAGATCCTCAGTTTTTCTCATTGGATTCATTACAATACACAAATCCATTACTAGAGGATTTAGGTGTTCCAATTGCAACAGTGGATTATGACATTTTGAATAATCAAAGATCTTTAACTGCTCCAGATCCTGGATGTTATGAGCAGAATTTAGTGTCTGTTTCTGAGTCTAGTTTATTTGCAGGGGTAGAAATTATTGTTTTTCCTAATCCGGTAATGGATGGGCAAGTGAACCTAAAGATTATTTCAAACAACAATTTAGAAAATATTACATACCAAGTTATTTCGTTATCTGGAGAAATAGTATTTCAAGGAGGATTGAATTTTGAAGGACTAACAGGTTCTGCAATGATTGATCTTAATCATATAGCGAATGGTTCCTATGTGTTGGAAATTCATAGCTCTAAAGAGAAAGTATGCACTGAAAAGTTAATTCTTTTGAAATAGAAAAGTGATTATTATAGTATTGTCTTTATATTAAATTCAATAACAAAATTATATCCTTTTCTAGGAAGTGTGAACTTTCAACATTCGAGGTCTCCTGTTAAAAAGAACATAATGAAACTTATTACATACATATTTTCAATTATCCTGATAGCTACTGCTTGTGATAGCAATGAAGTTGTTCAAGAAGAAGCAAAAGAAAAAGTAGAAATTGAGAAAGATCTAGGCTTATTGGATTTTGACTCAATTGCCGATGAAAGCATTGCTTATACGCAGAACAGAGATTTAGATGGAGATGGTATAGGTGATGAAATTTACTTTGACTTTACGGGAGGAGCACATTGCTGTTATTTATTGAGTCTTGATTTGTCTACTCAGGACAGCCTTTTTACTTACCCATTTGAAATGGATGGTGGTTATATATTTGACGTAGATGGAAGCTTACCCGATCATTTTAGAATAGAGGATTTTGATAAGGATGGCTTGCCCGAAATATTCATGGAAATTTATACCTACAATGGTGAAATTACTCCAGTAGAGAAGGAGTGGACAAGAGATTATGGTATTACTACCAATTACATTTTATTTGATTTTAAAGAGGGTGCAATGCAGGTGAGAGATTACCAATTAGAAAAAGAACTATGAAGAAAGTAATATACTTAACCGTATTGTGCTGTAGTATGTTTACTGCATCTTTTGGACAAACTTTTGATTTATCATCAACAGCGTTTGAAGTTGGAGATAAATACATGCCAGAACCAAAAATTTGGTTTTATTACGCGAGAGATGAAATACAGGATTCTAGCTATATTATTTTGGATAAAATAGCAGCATTTCTAATTGAAAATAAATCTGTGGTTGTAGAGGTTGGTCAGCACACAGATTGGGTAAACCCTAAATATAGTATTCGTTATACAGATAAACGAGCAAAAAGTATAGTGACCTATTTAATAGGTAAAGGAATATCTAAAGAACGGTTAATACCAAAAGGATATGGAGATTCTAAGATGTTGATTCCGAAAGTGAAAATTGACCAATTGACCAACGAAGAAGAAAAACAAAAAGCACGTATGGTAAACCGAAGAACAGAATTTGTAATCCTATCGACGAATTACAATGGGAAATAAATATCTATTTACTTCCGAACGTTTAGGGTTTAGAAATTGGAAAGATGCTGATATCCCTAAAATGATTTCTATAAGTGGAGATAAGGATGTAATGGAATTCTTTCCAGCACCCGCAACACCTATTCAAACAGAAGAATTTATTGGTAGAATGCAAACCATGTTTTCTGAAAAGGGGTATTGTTATTTTGCGGTTGAACGATTAGAAGACGCTGCTTTTATAGGTTTTATTGGATTGATGTATCAAACCTATGATGTGCCTTTCTCTCCCTATACAGATATAGGTTGGCGATTAGGGAAGGAGTTTTGGAATAAAGGATACGCTACTGAAGGAGCCAGTAGATGTTTAAAGTATGCGTTTGAAGATTTAGACTTATCCAATATTAAAGCAACAGCCCCCTTGGTAAATGTGAAATCGATTCGTGTAATGGAGAAAATTGGAATGAAAAAACAATTGGAATTTAAACACCCACGTTTAGTGGGGAACACAAAATTAGAAACCTGTACTTGCTATCAAATTGAAAGGTGACATGAAAGAGGAAGAAAACTACAAAGAGATTAATAAGGCAGCTTGGAATAACAAAACCGAAGCTCATTTGAAATCTGATTTTTATGATATGTCAGGTTTCTTAAATGGAAATACTTCTCTTAATTCAATTGAACTAGAATTATTAGGCGATGTAAAAGGTAAAAGCATCCTTCATTTACAATGCCATTTTGGACAAGACACCCTTTCTTTAGGTAGGATGGGTGCGAGTGTTATAGGAGTTGACTTATCAGATAAAGCAATTGATGCAGCCAAAGAGTTATCTGTTCATACCCATGTGGAGGCAAAATTTATTTGTTGCGATATTTATGATTTACCCAATCATCTAGATCAACAATTTGACATTGTTTTTACGAGTTATGGAACAATTGGTTGGTTACCAAATTTAGACAAATGGGCTAGCATTGTATCTCGATTCTTAAAGCCACAAGGGAAATTTGTTTTTGCAGAATTTCATCCTGTTGTATGGATGTTTGACGATGATTTTGAGAAAATTGGATATAATTATTTTAAGGCGGATCCAATTATCGAAACCGAATCAGGAACCTATGCGGATAAGGAAGCCGAGATAAGCCAGAAAAACATTACCTGGAACACATGGCATAAGTGAGGTGTTAAATAGCCTTATTAATGCAGGGATTAACATTCTGGCTATGAATGAATATGACTATTCTCCTTACAATTGCTTTAACCATACGGTTAAGGTTGAACCAAAGAAGTTTAGAATTAAGCATTTAGATAACAATATTCCGATGGTGTATTCTGTTTTAGGCATAAAGGAAAATGATTAGAAGTTTTAACCGTAACGATAAGGAAGAGGTGTTAAAGCTATTGCAGCTTAACATTCCTAAATATTTTGCAGTTTCCGAAGAGGTAGATTTTATAGAGTACCTTGATTCTTATTTAGAAGATTACTTTGTATTTGAAATAAACAACAAAATAATTGGTGTCGGAGGAATAAATTATTTCCCCACGAATAGATTTGCTCGGATATCATGGGATTTTGTTCATCCAGACTTTCATGGAAAAGGAATAGGAACGCAGTTGTTAAAGCATCGAATTGACCATTTAAATAAGAATTCTCTAATAGAAAGGGTCGAAGTTAGAACAAGCCAACATGCTTATCAATACTACGGGAAGTTCGGATTTGAATTGGAAAAAATTGAAAAAGACTATTGGGGTAAAGGATTCGATTTATACCAAATGAGAATGCTTTTAAGCTGGTAATCTTTCATGGTATTATACTTTTGGCTCCTATTGAGCTACTTGGATGAAGTATTCCTCAGAATGATTACATTTGAGAGAACCCTATAAATTATTACAACTATTATGGAAAATTTTGACTGGACCTGTTTTACAAGAAAGTCAGCAATAAAAACATCTGTTGAAACTATTTATAATGCATGGACCAAGTCCGAAGAAATAGAGAAATGGTTTTTGAGTAAAGCTGATTATTTTAGAGAAGAAGCTCCAATAGATAAATCGAAAAATACGGAAGCTGGCGATACCTACCAATGGAACTGGTATTTATATCTGGATACCGAAAAAGGTAAGGTGACACAAGCAAATGGAGTAGATCATTTCCAGTTTACTTTTGCTGGCGATTGTATCGTAGACGTTAACCTTCGACAAGAGGACGAGTATGTTATTGTTTCACTAACGCAAAAAAACATCCCAACCGATGATGCTTCAAAAAAAGGAATTCGATTGGGATGTGATACGGGCTGGTCCTTTTATTTGGTGAATTTAAAATCTGTCTATGAAGGTGGATTGGATTTACGCAACAAAGATGAAAATCTAAAAGAATTGATTAATAACTAGCAATGGATTACAAAAATATACCCGATTACCCAGAAACAGTTACTGCTGGGACTGTATTGACAAGATTACTAGATGGCTTAGCTTTTCGTTACTATTGGGCTACCGAAGGATTAACAGCCTCCGATGTAGACTTTAAACCAAGCGACTCGAGCATGAACATGTTAGAGTTGTTGCACCATTTGAACAACATGGCTTATTTTGTAAACCAATCTTTTGTAAAAGATATAGATGCTAAAGCAAATCCACAAACCTTTGAAGAGTTAAGGGCATCTACACTTAATTATTACCAACAATGTAGAATTGCCTTAATTTCCATGTCCGAAACGGACTTTGAGAATGTTGTAGTTGGCTCCAGAAAAATGCCGTTTTGGAATTTAATAAATGGACCCATTGCTGATGCACTAACCCATGTGGGACAAATAACTTCTTGGAGAAGAACGAATGGAAACCCAATTCCAAGCCACAATCCATTTTTAGGAAAGGCTTAAAATGTAATCGGTTTATCCATTAGATGAAATTTTAGTAAATTGGTAGCATAGTTAAAAACTATAATCCATAATTGCTTTTTGATAAGGTTTACGTGTAGTGTCTTTGGGGCTTGATCGAACTCCGTTTTTCTTTCTTTCAATTATATTGTACTTTTAAGTATTCTTTGGAGAATAAAATGAAATCAAAAAAGAAAAACTAAACATAACATTGTATATAGAAAATGCTGCGCTTCTACCGAACGCACTAGCTGCACTTTCCATATACTTATCGTTATGTTCAATTAGCAGATGGCCAAACTAACATCAAAAATATTAGGTGAAAAGCATGAATTCGAGATGTTGCCGCCTCATCTTCTTTCAAAAGCTTTGGATAAATTCTTGATTTCTTCGGATATATTGGACTTATTGGAATCAATAACACTACTAAGTATAGGTGTAGAAACTTATCTCAAATCCTATATACATAGTAAAGATTCTAATTTAATTCTTCGTATAGATTGGAATCGATGGTCGAATATAAACTCTCTATTTACGTCAAGTCATACGGCAAAACAAAAGCGTTCTATAATTAAAAATGAACTATCTACGAAATCAGACATGACAAGAACTTTGGATTATGGACTTGCTTTGGAATTAATCCCATATTATATTCGAATCCCAAGTAAAATAATTGATGACCTTAATAAATTCAAAGATTATAGAAACGGACTTTTTCATTGGAAAGCAGATACTGAAACTTCGTACGAACTATCAAAGAGAGCAATTAGAGTTTTTGATTGGCTTTTTATTTTCATTGAGCGAAAGAATAAATGGTGGTTAGGTGGTGACTTTAATTTTATTGACCCTGATGGAAGTAAAAGAACAGTTTTCAAACAGCTTAAAGGTTCAATAAGAAGTGAAAACCTGCTTATCATGCAGCGCATGAATTTACAAGCATAAACAACAATACACATATCATTACCAAACAGAATCAAGATTAAAGGGATTGGTATCTATTCCAAGAGCTGTAACTTTTAAGCAATCGTGTCCAGCTTGTCATTATCCAAAAATGATGCTATATGAGGGAGGTCCAATACGTGATGGAAAAAGAGTTAACCGAAAGGTATATGCAAGGTGTAAACGATGTGATTTTGCTTGTTCGAATAAAGAATTTGATGTTGTAAAGCCAAGTGAAATGGCTTCGTTAAAGACCATTTTTGATAATTTAAAAAGAACATAACAAGAGCTAAGGCAAACAGCCTTGCCTACCAAACCGTTATTACGAGCTGGAACGTCAGACTGTGCATTAACCTCCATTCTGTTTATAACCTTTCAAAACCACCTTCTTTTCAATTGATCAATTTCTTATCTTAAAGAGGTAATTATAAATTGAGATTTATGGATCATATTCAAGGGGTTGACCGAGATCAAATACAAATGCTTTCGCTGGGGCAAATGGTGGAAGAAAATAGTATGGTTCGGGTCATTGATGCTTTTGTGGATATGCTGGACTTAAAACAATTTGGATTCAAATATTTTGAGTTAAACAAAGAAGGCAGACCTCCTTACCATCCTTCTGATATGATGAAGTTGTATTTATACGGCTATCAAAATAGCATTCGTTCCAGCAGAAAATTAGAAAAAGCATGTAAAACAAACATTGAAGTCATGTGGCTGCTTCATCAGCAAAAACCGCATTACAAAACCATTGCTAACTTTAGAAAGGATAACCCAAAAGCTTTTAAAGGTGTGTTTAGGTATTTTGTCGCTCTACTTAAAGAATGGCAATTAATCGATGGGCAAACCATTGCTATAGACTCCTTTAAAACAAGGGCTCAAAACAGCTTGAAGAACAATTTCAATGCTCGGAAAGTAAAAAGACATATTGATTATATCGATAATAAAATAGCGGAGTACGAGAAAGAATTAGACAAAGAATTTAACCAAGAGACTAAATCCAAATTGGATTATAATCATCAGAAAAAAGAAAATTATCAAAACATCAACCAGCAATTAAAAGACAGTGGGAATGGACAAATATCCACAGCCGATCCTGATGCGAAGGCAGTTGTTTTTCAGCGAAACAGTGTAAAGATCGGGTACAATGTACAGGCTGCATCGGATAGTAAACACAAACTCTTAATAGCAGCTGATACCGGAGATGTAAATGACACCAAAGCTTTGACTGTAATGGTTGAAAAGTCTATCGAAAATATTGGATCAGTAAAACAAGTATTGGCAGATAAAGGTTATCATTCTGGAAGAGAGTTAAAGGCTTGTGATGAACTTGGAGTGGCTACTTTTGTTTCTCCGAAAGAGTCTAGTTCGGTTAAAAAGAATCCTGACTTTGCCATGGAGGCTTTTAAGTATGATAGTAAGGCAGATACCTATACTTGTCCAGCAGATGTAGTAATGCTAACCAATGGTAGGTTTTACAATAAAAAACTCAATAATGGTAGACAATCTTATCAAGTTAAACATTACAAAACCAAAGCTTGCAAAACTTGTGCTTTAAGAACTCAATGCACTACCAATAAAATGGGAAGGATTATTGAAAGAACAGAATATCAACAATACATTACCGAAAACAATGATAGAGTTAATCAAAACCCCGAATATTACAGAGAAAGACAACAAATAATAGAGCATCAGTTTGGAACTTTAAAAAGACATTGGCATTTTGATTATGTTCTGACCAAAGGAAAAGAAAAAGTCATGGGAGAAGTGTATTTAGCATTTACAACTTACAACCTTAGAAGACTTGCGTCTATTTTCGACTTCAAAACCCTAATTGACATGATCAGAGCTTATTTTCAGCGCTTTTTTACCTTTTTTAGCCAGTTTTTGAGCAAATATTCCATATTTAAGTACTTTTTCAGAGAAAAAGGATCCTATTTCCTATATTCCCCAAAATCTTACTTATTTTCATGAAAGCAAACGGGGTTATTGCACAGACTCACGTTGGGTAACATTAAAACCAATTATGCAAGAAGATGATGATAGCAATAGTAAGAATTACATTATCGCTATTTATGTATTTTTAATTGGACTTTTATATTTTGTTTTAAAGAACTTTTTCCTAAAAGAAAACCCATTTAAAATGGGCCTTCAATAGAGGTAATTGGACATAGAATTGAAATAAATATATTCATTCTATGCTACTTTTTAAGTGCAATAATATTAACTGGAATAATAATCTCTATATATGCTTCAAAACTAATAGAGGTATATGTAAAAGCTTTTATAAAGGCTTTGATTTTCATTATTATTTTAGGTGTACTAATATGGTTTTATGAATGGATATTTTTTTATCGAGATTTCGCATTTAGTTTTGCGGAATAAAAAATAAAACGGTCACCCAACACAAGCTAAGGCAAACAGCCTTGCCTACCAAAATTATTCTGTTTACACAGAACTACTTACCTTAGCTGAAACGTTATGTCTCACCTAATAATAAATTGAGACAAAAAAAAGTACAAATGATAAACTATAAATACTTACTAATTCTTCTCTTTATTCCATTTAACTTAACGACTGTAGTTTCTCAAAAAAAAATTAAACTAAAGTTCGATTTCGAAAGAAATATGACATGGAAACAAGAAGTTAAAGTAATTTCTACTAGAAACTTTAATTCAAATTCCATTTCACAAATTATTGATTTAACAATGGTTGTTAATCTGAGTAAATTAAATGACAATAAGCCTTCAGAAATTGTCTGTGAAAATGTTACAGGTGTGCAAAAAATTATTGAAGCAAAAGAAATTAATAACTTGGAAACCGAAAGTTTTGAAAATAAAAATGGACAAATTACAGCCAATATTAATGAAAATTATGAATTCATTAATGCTAAAGATCATGGAAAATTAAGTGATGACATTTTGCTTTACTTTTCGCCAGGTCCATTTATTGGTTTCATTCTACCTAAGGGGAAAATTAAATTGGGTGACAGTTGGGATTCTGGTGAAATTATACCTGTAGGCCCTAAAACTCACACAAAAGGAAAATTGATATTCTCTGAAATCAAAGGCACCTTTCAACTAACTAAAATTGAAAAAGAGTTAGCTTATATTCTATGGAAAGGAAAAGCAACAGTAAATAAAACTCTTGATGCAAAATGGGAAAGAACAATTATTTTTGACTGGAAAAAAAAGCGGTTCATAAGCAACCTTGGAAACATTCAGATTGATGCTCCAAAGTGGAATATAATATATCAAGTTGATATCATTGCAAAATATTAATTCACCCACAATTAGTTTAAAAGCTTAAAAACTTGAATAAAAAAGCAAGACACAACAAGAGCTAAGGCAAACAGCCTTGCCTACCAAAATTATTCTGTTTACACAGAACTACTTACTTTAGCCAAACGTAATTGAAAATAGAAATGAGAGCAACAGAATTATTAGCAAATCGTCTCAGAGAAGTTCTAACCGAAGGAAAATGGGTTACAGGAACAAACTACAAAGAACAAATAATAAATATGGATTGGAAAGATGCTATTACATCTATTGATGGCCTGAATTCTGTTGCTAAACTCACATCCCATATTCATTATTATATTGAGGGAGTAAAAAAAGTTCTGGAAGGAGGTCCGCTTGACATAAGTGATAAATATAGCTTCAACGCTCCACCAATCCAGTCTGAAAAAAATTGGAATGACTTGGTATATAGATTTTGTAATGATTCTGAGAAGTTTATCAAACTGATTGAAGAAATGCCAGAAGAAAGGTTATTAGAAAACTTTGTTGACGAAAAATATGGAAATTATCACCGCAATATTGATGTTATGATAGAACATAGTTATTACCATTTGGGGCAAATTATTCTAATTAAGAAGTTAATCAATAAGAGAAAATAAATAGCTATTAACAATGTATGAATAGCATAAAAACAATCGCTTATATTAAACGTTTTAACCCATTAGAATTATGGATGAAGAATACATAGAAAGTGTAAAAAAGCAATTTCAATATTATAAAATGTTGGGAGATAAGACCATAAACCAATTAAATGATAACGAATTGCTTTGGCAATATAATTCTGAAAGTAATTCTGTTGCTATTATGGTAAATCATCTTTGGGGGAATATGATGTCCAGATGGACTGATTTTCTTGTTTCAGATGGTGAGAAAGAATGGCGTTCTAGAGATTCGGAATTTGAAGTTATTATAAAATCAAAAACAGAATTAATTGAAAAATGGGAAAAAGGTTGGCAATGTCTATTTGATGCCTTAAACTCAATTAATAAGAAAAATTTTGACACGATTATTTATATAAGAAATCAAGGGCACACAATTGTTGAAGCAATTAACAGACAATTATCACATTATTCCTACCATGTAGGACAAATCGTTTTTGTTGGAAGAATGATAAAAGGAAACGATTGGAAAAACCTATCAATACCTAAGGGTACATCGTCTGAGTATAACAATGAAAAATTCTCAAAAGAGAAATCAAAAATTCATTTTACAGATGAAATGTTAAATAGCAAAAAATAAAGACAGCAGCTAACAATGAACTAAGCCTATACCTTTGCTTTAAAAAATTTTCAAGCAAAAATTAACACACTTTAACACTAGTAGCCAAAAAGTAAATAAGAATATTTCTGAACTTTACGCTTGAGTAAATAAACTATTTTTGTAAGCATTCAAAAAAAAGAAAATTGATGGAAAACAATGACTTAACACCATCGGCTCCAAATCCAATAGAGCCAATAGAGCCAATAGAAACAATAGACACAACTCCGGTAAAAACGGATATACAAGCTCTTAACGAGCTGATCCAAAAGGAAAGTGCCTTTTTGGATTTAGTTACACTGGAAATGAGAAAGGTAATTGTAGGGCAACCTCATATGATTGAGAGCCTTTTAATAGCTTTATTAGCAAATGGGCACATTCTTTTAGAAGGTGTTCCTGGATTAGCTAAAACATTAGCCATTACAACATTGGCTAAAACCATTAACGCTGATTTTAGCAGAATCCAATTTACACCCGATTTATTACCAGCCGATTTATTGGGAACTATGGTTTACAACCACAATAAAGAAGAATTTATTTCTAAGAAAGGTCCCATTTTCGCTAATTTTATTTTAGCGGATGAGATTAATAGAGCCCCTGCAAAAGTGCAAAGTGCTTTATTAGAAGCCATGCAAGAAAGACAGGTTACCATTGGAGACACTACTTTTAAATTAGATGAACCCTTTTTAGTAATGGCAACTCAAAATCCAATCGAACAAGAAGGAACTTACCCTTTACCTGAAGCTCAGGTCGATCGTTTTATGTTAAAAGTTGTTTTGGACTACCCTAAAAAAGAAGAGGAGCAAATGATTATTAGAAGCACTGTTTCTAAAGAAGGCTTCCCTACTCCAAATACAGTTATTGACACTAAAGCAATTATCAATGCTAGAGAAATAGTTAAGCAAGTTTACATGGACGAAAAAATTGAGAAATACATCGTCGATATTGTTTATGCTACCCGTACACCAAAAGACTACAACTTAGGAGATTTGGAAGCATTAATTGAATTTGGAGCTTCTCCAAGAGCTAGTATTGCATTAGCCATGGCTTCAAAAGCTTATGCTTTCATAAGTAAAAGAGGTTATGTAATTCCTGAAGATATTAGACGTGTTTGTCACGATGTACTGAGACACAGAATTGGTTTAAGCTATGAGGCCGAAGCTGAAAATATCAATACGGAAACAATAATTAATACTATTTTAAATAAAGTTGAAGTGCCGTAATAGACTTTAGATCGCTTCGCTTTTAGACGCTAGACACTAGATATGAGTAGAATCAAGTCTAGTGTCTAGTGTCTTAGAGTCTAGCGTCTTTTTGAGCAAAGCGAAAATGGATACAAAAGAACTGTTGAAAAAAGTACGTAAGATTGAGATAAAGACAAAAGGGCTTTCTTCTCAAGTTTTCTCTGGCGAATACCACTCTGCCTTTAAGGGAAGAGGTATGGCTTTTTCAGAAGTTCGAGAATATATGCCAGGTGATGAGATCAGAACAATCGACTGGAATGTTACTGCTCGGTTCAACCACCCTTATGTTAAAGTATTTGAAGAGGAAAGAGAGCTAACAGTAATGTTAATAGTAGATATCTCAGCTTCTGAATCGTTTGGAACAAAAGAAATGTTGAAGCGGGAAGTTATTGCAGAACTATGTGCAGTTCTCGCTTTTTCAGCAACTCAAAACAATGATAAAATTGGTTTGATACTCTTTACGGATCAAATTGAATTATATGTTCCTGCAAAAAAAGGAAAGAAACATATATTAAGAATTATTAGAGAGTTAATCGAATTTCAGCCCACTGGAAAAAAGACCGATATTAAAGAAGCTATTCGCTACTTCACTAATATGGTTAAGAAAAGAAGTATCGCTTTTATTGTTTCTGATTTTATCGATGAAGGGTTTGAAGATGCGCTTAAAGTTGCCAACAAAAAGCACGACATTGTTGCTTTAAAAGTTGAAGACGAAATTGAAAAAGAACTCCCTAACGTTGGTTTAATTCAATTAAAAGACAACGAAACTGGGCAAACGAAATGGATTAATACCTCAAGTAAAAAAGCTAGAACAAAATACAAGGCAAACGCTTTAAGACGAAATGGAGAATTGAAAGAGACTTTCAGAAAAGCGGGTATAGACTACACAACTATAGCTACTAACCGTCCCTACATTATTCCATTAATGAATTTGTTTAAACAAAGATGAAGCATTTATTAAACATATTATTCTTGTGTCTGATTGGAATAGGCTTCGCTCAAGAGCAAGTCAATTTTAGCTTGGTTGCTGATAAAAACAAAGTTTTAATCGGTGAAACAGTCAATGTTCACATTCTATTTGAATACACAGCAGATATTGACGAGAGCAAAATTGGCTTCCCAGTTGTCTCTGACTCTACAGATTTTGGAGAGGAAATTGAAATTTGGAACATTGGTGAACCGAGTAAAAAAACAAACGAAGATAACATGGGGAATCTCATCTTGACTTTTGAGCAAGACTTCACCCTAACAAGCTTTGATAGTGCACTAGTTGAGATTGGTCCTGTAACGGCTTTAATTGAAGATGACTCAATTCAATCCAATGTTGTTTCGATATTGTTCCTACCCGTTACAGTAGATACTACACTCGACTTTAAAGACATCAAAGCAATTGTTGAAGATCCACTAACAACATGGGAGGTTATTAAAATGTGGTTTGGCAAAAACTGGCCTTGGGTATCAGCAATTATAGTTGCTATTCTCGCGACTATAATCATCATTAGAAGAAGAAAAAACAAACCGGAGAAAGTAGTTTACATTCCGCAAATTCCTTTATCAATTACTTTATTAGAACAACTTGAAGCGGTTGAACAAGAAAAACTTTGGCAGAATAATAAGAATAAACTCTACTATTCAAAATTGACAGATATTATCTGGAAATATATTGAACATCGATACGGAGTAGCCACTTTTGAGAAAACCAGTAATGAAATACTTTCAAATTTAAAGTTAAAAGCTATTTCAGAGGATCACTTTATTCTGGTTGGTAAATTATTCAGACTTGCAGATATGGTGAAATTCGCTAAGACTTTACCTTCTCCTCAAGAAAATGAAGAGGCTATTGTTATTGTTCGAAAAACAATTGAAGAAACACGAAACGATTTAAAAGAATTACCAAAAGACAATCAAGCTTAAGTTGGGACTTTTTGACACATATCAATTTGCGAATCCAGAAATACTTTGGTTTTTGTTAGCCTTACCGCTAATTATAACTTGGTACGTTTTAACACAGAAAAACAAAAGTGCAACCCTTGCTACATCTAGCTATAAACAGATTAGCAATATTGATGGTAGTTTTTTACCCAATTTATATCATGTGTTTTTCGCCACTAAGACAATTGCAATTGGGTTGTTTATTATCGGCTTAGCGAGGCCGCAAATAAATGCCAATTCAGATTCTTACATTGAACACTTTAATGAAGGAATTGATATCGTTGTGGCCATGGATGCTTCTGGAAGCATGCTAGCTACTGATTTTGAACCTGACAGATTTGAAGCTTCAAAAAGTGTTGCGAAAGACTTTATTGCCAAAAGAAAAAATGACCGGATAGGGCTGGTTGTTTTTCAGGCTGAAAGCTACACACAATGCCCACTTACAAGTGACAACCGAATAGTCCTTGAATTACTGGATGAGATGGAACGAGATGTGGTTCCTGATGGTACAGCCGTTGGTATGGGATTAGCAACATCCGTAAACAGATTAAGAGAAAGTACTGCTCCTAGTAGAGTTATAATACTCCTTACCGATGGTGTAAATCGTAATGGAAAGATTCATCCAATAACCGCTGCTGAAATGGCAAAAGAATTTGGAATAAGAGTATACACAATCGGTGTTGGAACCAATGGAAAAGCAAGAATGCCAGTTGGTATTAACCCGATAAATAACAGATACGTTTACGACATGGTAGATGTAGAAATTGATGAAGAAACGCTTACTGAAATAGCTTCTATGACGGGTGGAAAATACTTTCGAGCTACTGACAATGATAAGTTAAAAGCAATTTATGAAGAAATAGACTTGTTGGAAAAAGAAAAAATTAAATCAATAGAATACGAAGTAGATTTACCAGAAAAAAACCTTTTATTTTTAATAATTGGTCTTGGGTTAATCTTATTTGAATTTCTTATCAAATCAACCATTTTAAAAGGGATATCTTGAGTCGACTAAATAAATATAGTTATAACACTACTGCTGCTATTATTGCAATAGCAATAGTTGAAACTCTCTTTTGGAGTATTGGATACGCTGTGTATTATTATGTTACCGAAGAAGTTCCTGAATTTCGTTTTGAGAACAAATGGGCTTTATATTTATTAAGCGCCATCCCTTTTATGATTCTTCTATTTTTCTGGTTAAAAAGTTGGAAAAACAGAGCTATCAAAAGATTTGCTGATAAAAAACTTTTACCCTCGTTGTTTAATGGCTTTTCTACAGGAAAATCTCTAATTAAATTTATTCTTTTAAGGCTAAGTGTTTCCTTTTTAATCATTGCGATGGCAAATCCGCAATATGGAGAAAATGAAAAAGATGTAGAAAGCAAAGGGATTGATATTATGTTGGCTATCGACGTTAGTAACTCAATGCTTGCTGAAGATTTATCTCCTGGTTATAGCCGACTGAAAATTTCGAAACTTTCTATTGAAAAATTGATTGACAAGCTTCATGGAGATCATATTGGAATAGTTGTTTTTGCAGGAAGTGCATACAAACACCTTCCGATTACACCAGATTACCATGTCGCAAAAACATTTACGCAAAATGTTACTACTAGAATGATGTCTTCACAAGGGACAGACATTGGACTTGCAATAGATGAATGTATGACTTCCTTTAACTTTGAAAATGGCGCTAACAAAACAATTGTCGTATTCTCTGACGGGGAAGACCATGAGGAACAAGGAATAATTGCAGCTGAAAAAGCAAAAGAATTAGGGGTTGTTGTCCACACAATTGGGATGGGAACAACCAAAGGAGTTCCCATCCCAGTTTATAACAATGGAAAAAAGACAGGAAACAAAAAAGACGAAAACGATAATACTGTTTTAACAAAATTAAACGAAGAGAATTTAATAAACATAGCCAATGCAGGGGAAGGTTCTTATACAAGAGCAAATGGTATGAGTATTGGATTGGAAGGACTGATTGACCAAATAAACGCTATCGAGAAAGCAACTTTAAGCACAGAAAAATACTCAGGATATGAGGACCAGTTTCAACCTTTTTTGGCAATGGGGTTATTACTATTACTAATAGAACTTTTCATTAACGAAAAGAGAACCAAAATGGCTGATAGAGTTAAACTATTTGAAGAAGCATGATCTTTAATTTAAAACATATCACACTATTTCTTTGTTTCGTCACTGCATTTTCGGATGTACAAGGGCAAACCAAAGAAAAATTAGATTTAAACAAAGGTGTTGATGCCTACAACAAGGGTGACTACGGAACTGCCCAAGAAAAATTTGAAAAAGCCTACGAAACAAATAATTCATATAATGGAGCTTTGTATAATGCGGCCAACTCTGCATACCGTAACGGAGACTTCGAAAAAGCTACAGAATATTACGAGCAATACGCAGGAACTCTTGATAACAAAAATGATAAAGCCAAAGCTTATCACAATCTTGGAAATGTTTACCTGAAGCAAGATAAATTAAAAGAAAGTATAGATGCTTATAAGAATGCACTACGCAACAACCCTAATGATGAAGACACTCGATATAACTTATCTTATGCCTTGAGTAAATTAAAAAAACAACAGCAACAACAGGACAAAGATAAAAAAGACGATAACGAAAATAAGGACAAGAAGGACGAGGAAAACAAAGATAAAAAAGACGAGAACCAAGAGAAGGAAGACAAAAAAGACGGAGATAAATCAGACGAGGAAAAGGAAGGAGATAAGGAGGAAAAAGAGGGTGATGGAGACAAAGAAGAAGAGAAAAAAAATGAAGAAGAAAAAGAATCCGACAAACCTAAACCCGGAGACAAGGATAAAGGAGAAGAAAAAGAAATAGAAGGAAAAATGTCCAAAGGTCAAATAAAGAAAGATTTAGATGCAGTAAATGAGGACGAGAAGAATATTTTGCTTAAAATCGCAAAACAAAAAGGAAAAAAGAAAGGAGATAACAATACCAAGGATTGGTAATAATTACAAATGAAATTGAGTTTTAAAATAGCATTGATATTATTCCTTACAAACGTATTATTCGTTTCGCAATTGAATGCTCAAAACTTTACTACGAGTATTAATACTTCTAATACCTCTGTACAGGTTGGAGACGTTTTTAAATTGACTTATTCCATCTCCTCCTCAGATAATTTTAGTGTAACAGGAATCCAAAGACCTACTTATCAAGGGTTTTCTCTTGTTAGAGAGTCTAATGGTGAATCTCACCAATCCATTAATGGGAAAACAACACATTCATTTGAATACTCACTTGTTTTAAAAGCAAATAAAAAAGGAACTTTCAAATTGACTCCTGCAACATTCGTAACAGGTAAAACAGAAACAAAAAGTTCGTATTTCACTGTACAGGTTGGAGCCAGTGATCCAAAATCAAATGTAGCTCCACCAAAAAACTCAAACCTCTTTACTAGAATTGATGTCAGTAAAAAAAGTCCTTACAAAGGGGAGGTTGTTTTGGTTACTTATAAAATATATTCTCGTTATGGAAACTTGTCTCTAGACGATTATGACTACTCTATGACCGATGGGGTTTGGACAGAAGAATTAACACCTGGAAATAATGGATGGCCCTCAAAACAAGAAAACATAAGTGGTGTAGCGTACAATGTCTTCACGTTGAAAAAAGAAATTGTTTTTCCGCAAAAAACGGGAGAAATTAATATTGCTGCATTTGACATTACAGCTCGCGTAAATCGCAGCTTTTTTAACCCAGGTTCAGTTATTGATGTTAAAAGTAATCAACAAACATTAACAGTAAAACCACTTCCAAAAAACTCCCCTCCTAGTTTTGAATCACAAGTCGGAAAGGATTACAAATTTGAGGTAAGCTATTCTACAACAGAACTTAAAACAAATGAACCGATTGACTTAAAAATTAAAATTTCTGGAAAAGGTAATTTAAAGCAATTGAATGCTCCAACTCTTAATTTCCCAACTGACTTTGAAGTTTTTGACCCAGAGACAAAAAACAACGTAAAGGTAAGCTCATCAGGCTTGAGTGGGAGCAAAGAATTTACTTATCTAATTATCCCTAGGCACTACGGAGAGTTCAATATTGATGCTTTGGAATTTTCTTACTTTGATGTTTCTACAGGAAAATACAAAACACTTAATTCTGATGGAGTTTCTATAAACGTTTTAAAAGGCGACAACGAACAGACAAATCTTACTACCGGAAGTAATCAGGAGGACGTAGAGTTATTAAATAACGAAATTAGACACATTGAACACGAAACAGAATTAACCCCCTTAAATGAGTTCTTTTTTGGCTCTACAGGGTACTATTTAGCTTTAGGCACTCCTATTCTACTCTTTTTAGTTCTTTTCTTTATTAAAACAAGAAAAAAAGAAGAACACGATGAAGCTGAACTAACACACCGAAATGCCTCAAAATCTGCATTGAAAAGATTATCAAAGGCGGAAGAATTTCTTGCAAGCAATAAAGATTCTGATTTTTTCGAAGAACTACACAATGCCATTGACGGATATTTATCGCACAAATTTAAAATCCCTGTTTCTGGATTAAACAAAAAGAGAATTGAAGAAGAACTAAATAAAATTAGCATTGGAAAAAACGCTATCACTTCTTTGATTAAAGTATTAAACGATTGTGAAATGGCACGTTTTGCCCCTGTATCGCATAGTGATGCCGAGTTAACATTAACAACGACAAAGAACTTAATAAACGAAATTGAAGAACATGTTAAAAAATAGCATCCTACTCATATTCGCTATTCTGTTTTCAGTTTCCGTAAAAGCTGAAGTTTCTGATCCTATGGGTGTTTTTAAGGAAGGGAATAAACTTTATGAGGATCACAATTACGAAGGCGCTGTAAATTCATACAATAACCTTATTGAGGATTATTATTCTCCTGAATTATTTTTAAACCTAGGGAATGCATATTACAAACTAGATGATATTCCAAACACTGTTTTGTACTACGAAAAAGCTTTAAAACTAAAACCAGGTGATGTAAATATCTTACACAATCTAAAATTAGCTAATACCAAAGTATCCGACAAGAACAAGGTAAATGACTCTGTTCGATTAAACGATTGGTTTTTCACTTGGGTGAGTAGTGCACCCAATTATTGGGCATACAACTCTGTATATTTGTTTTTCATTGGTAGTTTATTATTGATATTGTTTTTGTTTTCGAAATCAAAGAAACTAAAAAAACTAACTTTTTATACGGGAGTAATCGCAATCGTGTTAGGAATTACATCAGTAGTAATCTCTAGTTTTCATAAAAGTAAATTAACAGCAATTGAAAATGCTATCATATTTAAACCCTCGATTGATTTAATGTCAGAACCAACTGAAAATTCAAGTGTCTCATTTGTTTTACATGAAGGTACGAAAGTCAAAATATTAGACGAAACCGAGCTTTGGTTCGAAATCCGTTTTGGTGATGGTAAAATAGGATGGTTACAAAAGGAGTTTGTTGAAACTATCTAGATGACCAAAGAAGAAAAAGTTCAATATATTATTGATGAATTGGAAAGGCTCTACCCAGAGACACCAATCCCTTTAGACCACACTGACGAATACACGTTATTGGTTGCCGTTTTACTTTCAGCTCAATGTACAGATGTTAGAGTCAATCAAGTAACTCCTGCCCTATTTAAAATGGCAAACAATCCTGCTGAAATGATTCAACATTCAGTAGAAGAAATAAAAAGTATCATCAGACCATGTGGATTATCACCTCGAAAATCTCAAGCGATTTACGACTTATCTCATATTCTATTAGATAAACATAATGGTAATGTTCCTCAATCATTTGAAGACCTTGAAGCACTTCCAGGCGTTGGCCACAAAACTGCTTCCGTTGTTATGAGTCAGGCATTTGGTGTCCCTGCTTTTCCAGTTGACACGCATATCCATAGATTAATGTATCGTTGGAATTTAACAAATGGTAAAAATGTAGAGCAAACTGAAAAAGATGCTAAAAGGCTATTCCCTCGCGAAATTTGGAACAAACTACATCTTCAAATCATTTTTTATGGCAGAGAATACTCACCTGCCAGAGGAGCAACAAAAGACATAGATTACATCACTGTGTCTATCGGAAGAAAAAGTGAAATAGCTAAGTTAAAATAACATCAATTGAAGGATTAAATCAAGGCTCTTGATAATCTGGATTAGTCACAAAACTTGGGTCATTTAGAGATAACAAAAATGCTTTTAGATCTATTCTATCCTGAGGATTAAGCTGATTGCCACCAGATAACACATTTTTCATTAAAGGGTCTACTGTTGCTGAATTCTGCAATCCAATTGCATAATGATTAATCACATCGTCTATTGAAGCAAACCTACCGTCATGCATGTAAGGTGCCGTATACGATAAATTCCGTAAAGAAGGAGTTTTAAACTTTCCGTCATCGCTTGCATTTCCTGTAACTGCTCCTAGACCTAAATCTGTAAAAGCAGCATCCAAAGCATTGTTATGATACAAGTTATCCGTCCAAAGCGGGTTATTTATATCTCCATGACAGTGGAAACAGTCTCCTCCAGCTTCATCCATAAATACATTGTATCCTGCAAATTCGGAAGGAGTTAAAGAAATTTCACCTCTCATATATTGATCAAACCGAGAATTTCCAGAAATCAATGTTCTCTCGAATTGAGCAATCGCCATTGTAACCAAGTTGGAGTCAATAGTCTCTGTCCCAAAAGCGTTATCAAACAATGTTGGATAATCATTATGCGCTTGCAATTTGGCAACTGCATTAGGCCAGGTTTCATGCATCTCAATTGGGTTTACAACAGGGCCATAAGCTTGTGCTTCTACACCTGTAGCTCTTCCATCCCAAAAGTAAGTATCATTGAAATTCCAAACCATATTAAAAATTGGCATAGCATTTCGATTGCCTTGTACCATATCTATTCCTGTACTAAACTGCAAACCATTATCCGTAAAAGCATTTGCTGGGTTATGACAGCTAGCGCAGCTTTGGGTATTATCTCCAGAAAGAATTGGATCGTAAAACAATTTCCTCCCCAATAAAACACCTGCTTCAGTAAGCGGATTCCCTGCTGGCACATAAGGCTCCGGAAGTAGTTGAGCAAATTGAGATGGTATATCTAATTCGTAAGGATAATTTACACCGGTATATTTACAAGAACCATCATCTCTATTAGCGTCCGAATCATAATTAAGTGCATCAATATCTGTACACCCCTCTCTTTTCTTACAAGAAGTACTAAAAACTGTGATTATTAAGACAATATATATAAATCTCATATCTACTTTCATTACACAACGGTAAAGTTAATTATAATATTATAACAGAATTGGAATCAATAAAGAACAAAAAAGCGCCTCTTCCAAGGCGCTTTTTGTTTTATTGAGTTATTCCTCCCCAAGAAAATACTGAAACTGCATTTTCTCTCATCATAACCTGTGCTGCATAGTTTGGCATTAACATATTACTATATACATTTAAATCCCATGTATTAGGGTTCTTAAACCATTCTGCAATATTCATATCAATTGTAATTGAAGCATCGTTTTCAATATTGAATGAAGTATTCAACCTAATAAACGAATGATTATCGTGAAATGTAGTATCCGTGCCAACTATTTCTCTAGCCTTACCATTATGATATGCATAAGAAACTGTATCCGTATTGGAATCAATAAATCTTCCTTCTAGTTTCAAATTATGATATCCTCCACCAAGCATAGCTGGCCAACTCCAATTAGCAGCATTTAAATCAGTATAAGTTCCTGAAGTATTGTTGGCGGGTCCAAAACCAAAATCAAAACCTATACCAACGAAACTCCCCTCTTCCAAATGATTTGACAAGTCAAAAGATAAAGAACTGTTATTTGATAAATCGAATAGATTATAATCAGAAAACACCAAGCTATCTCCATTTGACTTGTAAAATTTTACATTTGAAATTAAGTACTCCAAATGTTCAATACTTAGAGTAGTTCCAGCCTGATTTAAATAATCAAGTTGGTTAAAACTTGAGGCGGTAATATCCACACCATCAAAGTCATGATTAAAGTTTAAAGTTATATGAGGGTCTGCATGTGGGCTAAATTCACAGGTGCCATCATCCTTTTTAGCATTAACATCGTAATTAGTGGCTGCCACATCTGTGCACCCTTTCTTTCTGCAGCCTATAGTTATAAAACTTAAAATTGCGATTACAAAAATTGTATAGTTTATTTTTTTCATTTTAATAAGTAATTTAATCCAATGATTAATCTTGATTTTGGAACAAGTTGGTTTGTTCCGTTTAATTTATTCTCAAAATCAAATTGCACATTAGAAGTTAATAATATGTTTTTTATATAAAGTTTAAATCCAAAGTCTCCGTACAAAGAACTTCCCCCTGTATCTAAATAAACATCTGGACCTTGATCATATTTTGCTACTTCATAATAAGCACCAACGAATGGAATCATTAACATCTTTTTCATTTTAAATATGTGAAAAACGTTACTCGTAACGTTCATAGTATTTCCATATTGATACTTATTCTGATTAGCAGTGTTTAATTTATAATTTGAGTTTAGTATTAACCCAAATTTCTGCTTCCTAACAACATATGACAACGAGATTAATCCATCCCAACTTCCCGTTCCTGGTTGTAAATCAAGATTTGGGGTTCCATAAAGAAATTTCTTTTCAATGCTACCCAAAGGAATCTTAACTCCAATTCCAATTGTTACTCTATGTACTAACTTAGATGTATCTTCACTAAGCTTTGTGTTATATAACTGGAACCGTTGAAGAACCATTGGATCTCCAACACCATTTACATTAAATCTCGCAAAATCATTAATGTACTGTGTATTCTGAACATATGGAACTATCAGAACAGTATTCCATCTCTCTTTAAAGTAAAAATTTCCTCTTACCTCGTATATGTTGTATTTTTCTTTGACTTCATTTCCTAAAAATCCAGATTGGGAATTATGACTTGTATGTTTCAAGTAATTCTGTCCACCTAAGTCAAATTTCCCCAGCATTGTACGTGAACGCATAAAAATTCCAAATGAATTTCTAAAGTCCCTAGGTGAAATATTTAAGTAAACGTTACAGTGTTCACAAGCCCTTCCAATCAGACTGAATAGGAGAAAAGCCAATAATATTAGCCTTCTCATTTTTTTAATTTTATTTAATTAATATTCAATTAATTAAATAACACGAGGAGGATGGAAAACATCTGACAATTGCCCCCTGTTCAGATCAATATTAGGATTACTTTGTATTTGGATACTAATGCCTGAATGGTTGATTAAATGAACATTATACTTATCTAAATACGATAGCAACCAAAAATCAAAAGAAACTGTAGAAGATTGCAATTCAATTGGAATTGAGACTTCTTCAACTACCGTCAATTGTTTATTCAAATAACATGTTCCATGACAATGTTTGTCTGGATTCTCTTTGTTAATACATTTCTCCAATACAATATCTTCTTGATTGATGAGAAAATCAAACACAATAGCACTTTGCCATACCGTTCCAGAAAACAGGATAACAAGCAAAAGGGAAATATGAATAATAGGACTATTTCTCACAATGCAAAGATACTAGTAATAATCAACCACAATTTTTTTTAGATAAAATTTTATCTTATAAAAACAAAAAAAGCGCTTATTTCTAAGCGCTTTTTAATGTTATTTAAAAAATTCAGATTATGCTGAATATTTTCTCTTTTCTTTAATTCTTGCAGATTTACCTCTTCTTTCTCTAAGGTAAAAGATACGAGCTCTACGAACAGCACCTTTCTTTACAATTTTAATTTCTTCCAAAAATGGAGAAGCTACTGGAAATATTCTTTCAACAGCTGTGTTACCAGACATTTTACGAATAGTAAACGTTTCGTTCACTCCTTCACCTCTTCTTTGAAGAACAACACCTTGGAAAGACTGTAATCTTTCTTTGTCTCCCTCTTTAATCTTATATGTAACGACTAACGTATCACCAGCTCCAAACTGTGGCCAATCTTTCATTTCGTTAAGTTCGTTCTCTAATTCTTTGATAATATCCATTACTTATGTGTTTGTTCGTTCCTCGATTTCGGGCTGCAATATTACGAATAATTATTTTATATTACATCATTTATCATATTATATTAATCTAATAAATCTGGTCTTCTGTTTTTCGTTCGTTCGATTGCCTGTTCCATTCTCCATTCTTCAATTGCTTTTTCATTCCCAGAAGTCAGTATTTCTGGCACTTTCTCTCCATTATAATCAGCTGGTCTTGTATATATTGGTGGTGATAATAAGTTATCTTGAAATGAATCTGTTAATGCTGAAGTTTCATCATTTAACACGCCAGGAATTAAACGAATTATACTATCTGCTAAAACAGCTGCCCCAAGTTCTCCTCCTGAAAGAACATAGTCTCCTATTGAAATTTCTTTCGTAATAAACATTTTTCGAACCCTTTCATCTATCCCTTTATAATGCCCACAAAGGATAATTATATTTTTAATAGAAGATAACTTATTACAAATTTGTTGATTTAATCTTTCTCCATCTGGGGTCATGTAAACTACTTCATCATAATCTCTTTCTTCTTTCAGTTTTGAAATACAAGCATCAATCGGCTGAATTGTCATTACCATTCCAGCCCCTCCACCAAACGCATAATCATCTATCTTTTTATGTTTATTCGTTGTATAATCTCTCAAGTCATGAATTACAACTTCTACCAAACCTTTTGCTTGGGCTCTTTTTAAAATAGAATCCCCAAACGGGCTAGACAACAAGGAAGGTACAGCACTTATAATATCAATTCGCATAGCGCAAAGATACATCATTAAAGACAAAACTTATGTAAAGAAAATTTGAAAAAATAGTAGCCAGAATCAACTCCTATCTTATTAGGCTAACATGCCCTGATAAGAGTTCTATTTTTCCAGAACCTTCTTCTCTGTAAGATATTTTCCATACATAAACATCTTGAGGTGATATCTTCCCTTTATAGGCTCCATCCCATTTCCCAAGGTAATCATCCGTCTCAAATATTAAGGCTCCCCACCTATCAAAAATGTACATTTTAAAATCTTCAGGAGCTGAACCGTTTAGCACAGCATTAAAATAGTCATTATCACCATTTCCATTAGGAGAAAAAGCATTTGGGACATAAATTGAAAAATCAGCAACTACATTTATATCCTGACATAATGTATCCATGCAACCAGAAGAATTTTCCGCAACTAAACAAACTGGATATGTTCCTATTCCATAGTTTTCAAAATTATACGAAGTTTCCATATCTAGTGAATACAAACTATCATTTATAATCCATTGAAAATCAACTGCATTTGAACTCTCATTTGAAAATTGTACCAATGCATTATAAACCATTACAGTACCAGGAGTATAAGAAAAATTTGAGGTCGGGCTTGGATCAGTACAAACTTGAGTTCCTGCTTGTAAAGCAGAAACACATCCAATAGAATCAGTTATTGTTACCGAAATATCATAACATCCTTCTGCTGTATAAGTATAATTAAACGCACTACAATTGCTCATCTGACTTCCATCTCCTAAATCCCAAACACAACTCTGATTATTGCTACTAACTGTGTTTGATATATTAAGTGTTAACGGCACACAACCTGTTGTATTACTTAATACAATATTCCCTGGCTGAGCCCCATTAACAATTATAATAATCACATCACTTCCACTGCACATTGAATTCAAATCATAAGTAATAATATGATTCCCTGAGCCAGCAACTGTTGGATCAAAAGTTCCTAAAATGGAATCCGTAATCCCAGCTCCAGACCATATTCCTCCTGGAAAGTTAGCCGTCAAGTTTATTGGAGCATCACTTAAACACATAGCACTGACTACACTTATTATTGGTACATCATTGGATAATACCACTTGTTCAATAGAGTCAATTTCTGGGCATACACCATTTGTTGTGTAATAAACCATAAAACTACCAGCTCCTGAAGTTGTAGGAGAAAATTCACCTGTTATACTATTTGTAATACCTGTACCAGTCCATGAGCCTCCTGAGCTTTGAACTGATAAATTGAAATTTGATGCATCTTCGCAAACATCTGTTGGAGCTGTTATACTTAGGTTATCAGCAGGTAATACATTTACAGAAATGGTATCCGCATCTCCACAAACACCAGAAATTGTATATATAATCTGATGTGTCCCGGGACCTGCAAGATCAGGGTCGAATATCCCTAAAGTAGTATTTGAAATACCTGTCCCAGACCAAACCCCGCTAGGATCAGCAGCAAATAACTGTACAGGAGGTATGTTCTCGCAAAGAGTGACAACTGGTCCAATAGTGGCATCCGCCAGGGGAGATTGTGCAAATACCTGCAATATGATCGAATCTAAACAACTATTGTCATCCAATATATATATTGTTTGAAGGCCTTCGCACAATGAGTTAAATGTATTGCCAGATCCAAATAGCACATTATCTATACTATATTGATAAGGGCTGGTTCCACCACCCGTAATTGTGGTAGAAATACTTCCATCACACATTCCACTACAAGTAACAGAATCTGTTGTAGCAGTAAGGGTAACTTGACTAGGAGCTGAAACAACAGTTTGCAAACTCTGTGTACAGCTATTTGCATCAGTTACAGTAACATTGTAGGTGCCAGCAGGAATACTTGATATATCCTCGGTGGTGGAGGCTCCCGTATTATCCCATAAATAGGTATAATTTGTAGTACCTCCGGTCACTGTCAAATCAACACTTCCTTCTGAACCATCAAAACAAAGAGGGCTAGTAAATGTAGTTGATAAGTCTAATACTGTGGGTTCTACTAATGTAAAAGTATCTGAAATAACGCATCCCAAGTTATCAGTAATGGTAACCGTATGAAAACCTGTACATAAATCATCTGCAAAATCTGAAGTACTAACGCTCCCACTCCAACTATAGGAATATGGCAATGCCCCTCCGACAGGAGAAATTGTAGCAGTACCATCACATGATCCAAAACACAAGGGATCTGTATTAACATTAGAAGATGTCATACTTCCCGAAGAATTTATTACAACTGTCACAGTATCTTCACATCCAATAGAAGAGGTGGCAATTCCATAATAAGTTCCAGCACATAAATTTGTTGCAGTATCATTGGTTTGTCCAATATTTGCCCAAGCAATATCATACCATTCATATGTAAACCCAGGAATCGAACCTGACGCAGCCACACTTGCAATACCTGTACATCCACAACCAGCGTCTACGAAAGCAGAAGTAACAGCTATTGGGGGAATTGGAGAACAATTATTATTAAACTGCCCAATAAAAGCAGCATTTGCTGCGTTATTTGGAGCCCCTGGTGTTTGGTCATTTGAGCCACAAGCAGTAATATCACCTGCACAACCTTCACTCCAGTTAGCTTGATCAAAAGGGTCAATACCATTAAAGGACCAAACATCATCACTTCCCGAACCGGAAAAATAAATTAACGGATTAAGATTCGCTGAACCATAACACAATGAAAACACTTCGCACCCATTTAAATCGACTAGCCTTGCACAATCTCCACCATTAGCCATTGCAACATTCGACCATGTAGGTGATGGATCAGTTCCCCAGCCAGCTGCAGGATAACTACAAACAATGTCTCCTGGTGTTGTTTCGGTAAATTCAAAATATTGGAGATTATCCAGTGCTACTGTAATAACGCAATTCCCGTCAATTAAACTAACATCGTCCGCAGGAGTATCTACATTTGGATCAATCCCATTATACAATAATATAATCGTCCCGACAGGAACACATGCCCATAATGGGTCGTTTGTAAAACGAGCGCATCCAGATGCTATCCCAGATGTACCATGATAACCACTGTTATCATCATATATCCAACCTCTTATATCTACACAAGGTGGAGCAGATCCAGAACAATCATATGTTGCACTTGCATCTACAACCACAAACTCTACATATTCTTGACTGCCAGAAGGTCCGTTGGATACTTCGTTAATAATAAGAGTCTGTGACTGTACAACGCCAGAAATAAAGCTCGATAATAGAACCAAAAGAAAAACACCAAACTTTATCATTTTCTTTCCATAGTCAATGTACTTGTTTAACTGTGGTTTAGGACTATTACATCAGTCTTCAAGGTTATCACAGCAAACTTCTAACGAACTCCTAATTTAACTATATATGTCCATTTTAGGCTGAACATTATAGATTAAATTAAAAAATCATTGATAAATAAACGAATTTAGAAGCAAATGGTTGTGTCGTTACGTGTTAAATTTGAATTAATAATATAAAAATTAATTTTTTCAACCCCTCCTGCAACCCCACGAAAACTAAACAATTTCGTCAAAACAAGTTATAGATATTAACATTTATCCGTTGGAAAACGAAACTTTATTTTAGTTTTCCGTACAACAACAACATTAAATTTGAGATTGAACTAATAATTAAATCATTTATTATGAAAAAGAAAATTTTATTTATTGCAGCTATTTTAGGAGCCTCTTTCGGTTCTATAGCACAAGATGACAAGGTGTTTACACCTGAAGAAGGAGATTGGGTAATCGGATTCGATGCTGCTCCTGTATTAAATTATGTAGGTAACATGTTTAATGGTACTGCTGGAAACTCGCTAAATACGGATTTCGTTAATTCGGATAACGTACTTTTTGGAAAGTATTATACAGATGCTACTACTGCGTATAGAGGTTCTCTAAGAATCATGAACTACTCTGTAAAGAATGAAGTACTTATTGATACTAACACGATGAACTCTGCTCCATCATACGTTACTGATGAAACGAAACAATCTGGATCTTTGATTCAATTTGGAGGTGGTTTAGAAAAAAGAAAAGGTGAAGGTAGATTCCAAGGATTTTACGGTGGTGAATTAATGATTTCTTTAGGAGGAGCTACTAATGTTGAAAATACTTACGGTGTTGCTTTAGATACAGTAAATATGGCAACTGGTGGTGCTACTAATGGAAGAGTTTTAACTAGCAAAAATGCTGGTGGATTTGGATTAGGAATCAGAGGATTTGCAGGTGTTGAATACTTCATTTTACCAAAGATCTCTTTAGGAGCTGAATTTGGATGGGGATTCGGAATGCAAACTCAAGGTGCTGGTGAAACAGTAACTGAGAACTATGGTTTTGATGGAGCAACTGCTACAACTCAATCTTTGTACACAGTAACTACTACTACAGCAAAAAATTCTGCTATGGTAATAGATACTGATAACATGTCAGGTAGAATTAAACTATTATTCCATTTCTAAGGAATTAAATTTTTAAGTTTAAAAAGGCTGTCTTTTGAAGACAGCCTTTTTTTTTGTCCTAGTTTTTCATCAATAATACTAAAGCGTTCATGTAATTTCATTTAACCAATACTACCTTTCTTTGTACATTAGAAACAAATGAAATTCATAGGCATTATAATATTTTTATTTACAGTACTGTCTTCAATATCACAAGACACCATAAACCAAATGGATTCTAATGGTAGAAAAACTGGGTATTGGAAGATTTATGGCAAAATGAAAAAACTACCAGATTATAAACCAGATCAAGTAGTAGAGGAAGGGTTTTATAAAAGTAGCCGAAAAATTGGCACTTGGAAAAGGTATTGGGCCAATGGAATAATAAATAATGAGATTGAGTATCAAAATGGAAGACCAAACGGGAAATATATCACCTATTATGAAAGTGGACAAGTAGAGGAAATAGGTAATTTTCCTGCCTGGAGACTTAATGGAGAAACTTGGAGGTATTACGAATCAGGTTGTCTAGAAAAGTATTCCTTTAACGACACACATTCCATAAAAACAAACACGTATTACTATGATGATTGTGACACATCTTCATCGTCGAAAGGTACAATTCAAAAACCTTCAGACACAACATATAAACCACGAAACAATTCAACTTGGGACTGGAGAGGAAGTTACAAACCAGTTGAAAAAATTACTTACTGGGATAGCACAGGGATCAACATACTTTATCAGACAATCCCAGCTGACACAACAAAAAAAATACAACCTCCAAAATTCTATAAAGATGGCTACCATAAAGTATATAATGACAATGCAGATTTATGGTTAGATGGTGAATTTAGAGCAGGGAGACTTTATAATGGAAAATACTATGTTTACGATTCAAACGGACTGCTCGACCATATTGAAATATACAAGAGTGGTAAATACTTTGCGAACGGAGTTCTACGCTGAAGTTTAGGCAAATAGTAAAAAGTAATTTACCTTTGCACCGTGAATCAATACGGTACAGCAGCATATTATACATTAGGGTGTAAACTTAATTTTTCGGAAACGAGTACAATTGCCCAATCGCTTACAGATAGTGGGTATGCAAAAGTTGAATTTGATTCTGGCGCTGATGTTTATGTAATAAACACTTGTTCTGTAACTGAAAGTGCTAACAAAAAATGTCGAAACATTGTCCGTAAAGCCCTGAATTATAACCCAGAGGCGTATGTGGTAGTAATTGGTTGTTATGCGCAATTAAAGCCGCAAGAAATTGCAAACATTCAAGGGGTGGACTTAGTTTTAGGAGCCAATGAGAAGTTCAACGTTAATGAGTACCTCAACAACTTACACAAAAGACCAGAAACACTAATTCAATCTAACGAGATTAAAGAAACCAAAGAGTTTGTCCCAGGTTACAGCACTACAGATAGAACTCGATCTTTTTTAAAGGTACAAGATGGCTGCAACTACTTTTGTTCATTTTGCACTATTCCGCTTGCCAGAGGCAGAGGGCGTAATGCTTCAATTGAGGAAACAGTAAAAAAAGCGCAAGAATTAGCACAAACAGATGTCAAAGAAGTAGTTTTAACTGGTGTCAATATTGGTGATTTCGGATACGGAACTCAAGAAACCTTTTATGGTTTAATTCAAGAATTGGACAAAATTGAAAATGTTGAACGGTTTCGAATTTCATCCATTGAACCTAATTTACTAAGTAATGAGATCATTGAATTCGTCTCAAAATCTCAACGATTTGTACCCCATTTTCATATTCCTCTTCAAAGTGGTTCGGACATCTTATTAAAAAGCATGAGACGTAGATACGAATCATCGTTGTATGTTTCTCGCGTAGAAAAAATAAAAGAATTAATGCCAGACGCCTGTATCGGTGTAGACGTTATCGTTGGTTACCCAGGAGAAACGGACGAAGAGTTTATGAAAACATATAACTTTTTAAATGAGCTCCCTGTCTCCTATTTTCATGTATTTACTTATTCAGAACGTGACAATACAACAGCTTTGAGAATGGAAGGAATTGTTCCAGTTGATGTAAGAAAAGCCAGAAGTAATATGCTCAGAATATTGAGCGAAAAAAAGAAAAGAGCATTTTACGAAGCTAATATTAGCCTTGAAGACATGGTCGTTTTTGAGGGGTCTGAAGACAATGGTTTTATGAACGGTTTCACCACTAATTATGTTAAAGTCAAAACAGCTTTCAACCCTTTAATGGTCAACCAATCTGCTAAAGTCAAAATGACGGAACTAGACAAAGACGGGACAATGAAAATTGAGTTCGTTGAAGAAAAATTAGAAACGATTATCAAAATTGGAGGGTAAAAAACCGTTCAGAGTTCCTCGTTCTCTGTTTTGAGTACATTACCTTTGAAAAACAAAACGAGGAACAAGAAAACAAGGAACTAAGAACGAGAATAAATGTACCCTACTCTATTTCACCTTTTTAAAGATCTTTTCGGAGTAGATTGGAATTTCCTAAAACCTGTTAATTCTTTTGGCTTTTTGGTAGCAATTGCCTTTCTAGTTGCAGCTTTTCTATTCAGAAAAGAAATAACCCGAAAAGAGAAAGAAGGTTTATTACACGGCAGAAAAATAACTGTAATCGAAGGTAAATCGTCGTCTCCATTTGAATTAATCATATTATTTTTAATCGGATTTTTAATCGGGTTTAAATTCCTCTACCCTTTTTATGATTCAACTGTATTAACTGATTTTCAACATTATGTTCTCTCATTTGAAGGTAGCATTTTTGGAGGTATTTTAATTGGAACTGCCCTAGCTGGTTATAACTATTACCTATCTGAAAAAACAAAATTACCAGAACCAATTTCAGTTGAAAAAGAATTAAAACCACGTGAACATATTAGTAATATTACATTACTGGCTTTAGTTTTCGGCTTTCTAGGAGCAAAGATCTTTGCTTGGCTGGAAGACCCGGTTCCACTTTCAGAATTCCTGCACGATCCTTTTAGCGGGTTAACCATCTATGGTGGATTAATTGCAGCTTCAATTGCATGTATCATTTATATAAAAAAACAAAAACTACATGTTTTCCACATGCTTGATGCCGTTTCCCCAGCATTAATATTAGCTTATGGAATAGGTCGTTTAGGTTGTCATTTCAGCGGAGATGGAGATTGGGGCATTGAAAATATTGCAGCAAAACCGAAATGGTTATCATTTCTTCCAGATTGGATGTGGAGTTATGATTATCCAAACAACGTAATCGAACAAGGAGCCAGAATACAAGACTGTATGTATTCTGATTATTGCTATAAATTGGCAACACCTGTTTTTCCAACTCCTTTTTATGAATTCCTATTATGCTTTGGGATATTTGGAATCCTAATGTATTTAAGGAAAAAGATTAAGCTAACGGGGTTTATTTTTATCAGCTATCTCTTCTTTAACGGAATAGAACGTTTCTTAATTGAATTGATTCGCGTCAATGAAACATATAATTTACTTGGTTTGGAGATTACACAAGCTCAGATTATTTCTTCCTTTTTAATACTTATTTCCTTGATTGGATTTTTACTGATTAAAAAAAATCCAACTTTATTTAACCGATAATCACTACCTTAAGTTAATTTTACAAAATTATTTTTTGACAACTACATCAACCCTATGAAGTTTAGTTTTCTCTGTTTATTTCTTATTGGATTTTTTTCAATCAATGCACAGGAGAATAACTGGTCGTTTAATTTGATTCATTATTCTACACAAGATGGATTACCAAGTAACGAAACCTACAAAATATTCCAGGATAGTAACGAATATATTTGGGTTGCAACGGATAGAGGAGTAAGTAGGTTTAACGGTTCCACATTTAAAAACTATACAAAAAAAGATGGATTGGTAGACAATACTGTTTTTGGGTTTTATGAAGATACTGAGAGCCGTATATGGATACGGTCTTTTTTAGGAAAACTATGTTATTTTGAGAATGATTCGATTCATCAATATGCATTCAATGATTCTCTCATAAAACACGTTACCACGGGAATTATATCGGGTATTTTTCTGGAAAATGACACCATGTACGTTGGTGTATCTAGTGGTAAAAAAAGTGGAATGTTTAAAATATCACCGAAGGGAAAATTATCAAACGAGCTACAATATAATGACACTACAGTTAAACCATGGTATATTATTGATAATGGTGCCTATTTACTCTATGGGAATTTTATAAATAAGACTTTTCCAAAAGGCACAACCGTTATAAACATTTACAATGAGAAGAAAACAAGCATCCCTATAAAATCATATGCATCAAAAATCAAAGTAATCAAATGGTGTGAACATGAATATATTGTTAGTCTGGAAAAAACAATTCTAATAATTAAGAATGACAGTATCTCTAATCAATTAAAATTTAACCAACAGATACTTTCCCTTTATAAAGACAAAGAGAATAAACTTTGGGTTGGAACAAATGATGGAATCTATTATTACAAAAATGGAATTGAGAATAAACCATTACATGTACTTCCTGAAATAAGTGTTAGTTCTGTACTCGAAGACCAGGAAGGCAGCATTTGGATTTCAACATTAAACGACGGTATTTATCGAATAGCATCTAAAGAAGTGTTGATTTTACCGAATATCAATACTTCAAAAAAAATTAACATTAATAGCATAAGCCATGATCAGAACAATAGTATTTGGACGACTTATTCCAACGGCACAATAGAAAAAATAACGTTGGATAAAAGGCAGCTTTTCCCTCTATCGGATGAAGTTAAAGAAGCATACAACATCTATCATTTTGGTGTAGATTCCATGATAATTTCTTCGGGCCATTCGGATCAGCATTTTCTTATTAATGGAGTAAATAAAAGTGTTTCAATTGGTGTATATGGACTAAAAAACATTATCTATCTAGCTGATGAAAAATACTTTGTTGGATGCTGTCCAACCGGAATTCTGATGTTTAATTTGGACAGCTTATTGTACAAATCTGCTGTAAATGGGTTTGGAGAGCGAATAAATGATTTATGCATTGATTCAAAAAACACAATTTGGCTAGCTGGTTTTAGCAGTTTATGGAGCTATGATGGTGAAAATTACACGAACCATGGATTAGAAAACGATTTACTGGAACAACGCATCAATCAGATTAAAGTAGATAATGACAACCACCTATATATGGCCTTATCTTCTAACGGAATTCTCATTAAAAATGGAAAGGATGTACATCATATCGGAGAAAAAGAAGGCTTATTAAGTGATATGTGCACTTCCATTTATTTACACAAAAATGAATTATGGATTGGCACCAACAAAGGTCTGAACAGACTAACTGTAAACAGTTGGTCTCCTTTTGAATATCAAATTGATTCTTATGATGAATTTATGGGGCTGCCTCATGGAGATATCAGATCTATTACCTATTTGAATAATCACGTTTGGTTGGCATACCATAATAAAATTGCTGTTTTTAATGAGCAAAAAGTAAAATCCAATTCTGTTGCTCCAAAACTTTATCTAAAAAGCATACTCGTTAATAATGAACCAACTTCAACAGATGACCTCAACAATCTTAGTTACACCAACAATAATCTGTCTTTTGATTTTGAAAGTATCGGCTACAAAAACTTAGGAGAAACAAATATCCAATATCGATTAACAAGTAACTCTTTACAATGGAAAAAGGCTACCGAAGGATTCATTCAACTGCCTTCTCTTTCATCTGGAGATTACCAACTGGAAGTTCGATCAATAAATGAAGCAGGCATCGAAAGTGACTCCTTTGAAATTAATTTTCTTATTTTGCCTCCCTGGTGGGAAACATGGTGGTTCAAACTATCGTTTCTGGGAATTGTAGGTTTAATTGTTTGGGGAATTTTCAAATGGAGAATCGCTGTGGTTCGAGCTAAAAACAGAGCTGAAAGAAAAATAGCCGAATTAGAAAAAAGTGCACTACAAGCGCAAATGAACCCACATTTCATATTTAATTCTCTGAATTCCATTCAAAAATTCATTTCAGAATCCGATAAACAAAATGCAGAGATTTTTCTAGCCAAATTTGCCAGTCTAATTCGTTTGATATTGGAATCAAGTAGAGCTCCTTCGTTTCCATTGGAAAAGGAAAAAATGCTCTTGGAATATTATCTAGAATTAGAACAAAACAGATTTAAAAATAAATTCAATTTTAGTATCAAAATAGATGACCAAATAGATTTGTTTGATGCTTATGTTCCACCAATGATTGTTCAGCCTTTTATCGAAAATGCCATCCTACATGGCATGCTACACAAAGAAGGGAAAGGAAATATTACAATTGAATTTAACCATGAAAGTAATAATTCAATTAAATGTATCGTTGATGATGATGGAATTGGCCGTAAAAAAGCTGCTACTTTTAAAGTAAATTCAGCTCATCAATCAGTTGGCATTTTAATAGCGAAAGAACGGCTATCAATTCTAAGTGGTTCTATTGATAATGAAATAAATATAAAAATCATTGATAAAGTAACTGATGATAATGTATCTTTAGGTACAAGAGTAGAAATTTTAATTCCCCTGTTAGATGATTAACACCGTAATTATAGATGATGAAAAGGACGCAAGAGATACCTTGCGTAATTTTCTTACGGAATATTGCCAGGACATTTCTATTGTTGGAGAAGCAGACAGTGTTGAAAATGGAGTTAACAGCATCTTAAAACACCAGCCGAACCTTGTCTTTTTGGACATTAACATGGCGGATGGTAGTGGTTTTGATTTATTAGATAAATTACCAATTCATAATTTTAAACTGGTATTTACTACCGCTTATGATCAGTACGCATTAAAAGCTTTTAAGTATAGTGCCATTGATTATTTAATGAAGCCTATTAATCCAGTAGATTTAAAAGCTGCGGTCGATAAAATCAACACCTCATCTGTTACTGATAACCTGGAACAAAAACTATATGTTCTTGTAGATTCATTTCAACAAAAAAACTTTGAACGAATTTCTCTCCCGACTTTGGATGGGTTAGAGATAATAAAAATCGAACATATTGTTCGATGCCAAGCTGATAGTAATTACACCCATTTTTATTTAGACAATTCTAAAAAAATTACGGTAACTAAAACATTAAAAGAATACGAAGAGCTTTTTCCCGAAGATCAATTTTGTAGAATTCACCAATCACATATTATCAATCTTAACCAAGTTACTAAATATGTTCGAGGAGATGGAGGCGTCGTAACCATGTCTGACGGTACCGAAATAGATGTTTCGAGAAGAAGAAAACAATTTTTATTGGACAAATTAGCCTAGTAATCAATCTCTTTACAAATAAGCTATTTCCCGAATTCTAGTTTATCCCCGCCAGTTACAAAATATCCTTGCCGTATTCTCAAGCGTAAAATATGAATGGGTAATTCGAAATAGTTTTGTAAAAAAATTATAAATCTAACTCGAAATGAAAAATTATTTAAAACATATTTTTATATTATTATTCTCAATAACTTACTCCTACTCTATAGCACAAACTCAATTACAACCTGCTGATTGTGGTGCAGTCAATGTCGCATTTAATCAGATAATTCAAGCTAACACAGTTCCCGGAGCTACTACATATAATTTTAGAGTAGAAAATGCTGGACTTGGGCTATCGGAAATTGTTTCAAGTCAAAATAGAAATTTTCGATTAAACGATATGATTGCCCAACCTCAGCTTGCCACAACATATGACATCACTATTCAAACGGTTGGTAATAGCGGTACTAGCGTATTTGGAGCTGTCTGTCAAATAACCACCCCTCCATTAACATATGACACACAGTTAAGTTCTACTAATTGCGGAATAACATTAACTTCTTTTGATCAAGTTATTTATGTAGATCAGGTTGCCGGAGCAACAAAGTATGAAATCGAAGTTAGACAAGGAGGAAATGTTATCGGTAGCGAATTTGGACCAAATCCAACATTTCAGTTAAATACGATTCCAAATTTAGATTATAATACAACTTATCAAGTTGTGGCAAGAATTAGAACAAACCAATGGCAATCGTATAGTGTAGCTTGTGATGTAACAACCCCTTCATTGCCTGTACCTACAATAGCTACTTGTAATGTTTCTTTCCCTGGAACAAATGGAGCAAAGTATATTTATTATAGCAACGATTATGGTGTTGATCATTATGAGTTTGAAATGATAGACATGGTTGACGGGTCTCTTCATACTGACATGGATCACAATGGATCACCAACTTCGTTAAATGCTTTTCCACTTCCAAATAATGAGAAGCAAAGGATGTATGAATTAAAAGGAAGAATACATACAACTAATGGAACAATTGGTCCATGGAGTGCAATCTGTCATATTTATGTAGGACTTGCAAATCTACCTACTTGTGTTGTAGCAACAACTGGGACAACAGTAACTCTGGATGCCGATGTACCTTTCGAAACATATCGGTGGTATTTTAATAATAATTTGATTGTGGGGGCAATTAATCAATCATTGGATGTAACTGTTCCAGGTAACTACACAGTTGAAGTTGATTATCAACACATTTGGTCTGGAGTTTCAAGCAGCACTACGACGGTTAGTTTTGGAAATGGTCCAGTAGCAGATTTAGGAATCGATATTGTAAAATGTAATGACCCATCAATCACAACACTTGATCCAGGTAATTTTGTTTCTTATGAATGGAGTACTGGAGAAACAACTCCTACAATTGACGTTTCCACCTCTGGCATTTATTCCGTAGCTACAATTGATATTGATGGATGTACTTCTTATGACGAGATTCAAGTTACTTATAGCTCCATTCAACTTGCTATTTCTACAGAGATAAGATGTACAAATGATGGACAAGCAACCGTTGTAGCTTCTGGAGGAACTGCTCCATATACATATGCTTGGGACGATCAATTATTACAATCTACGGCTACTGCCATTAACCTTTCTGCGGGGACATATACTGTTACAGTAACCGATGTAAATGGATGTACTGCAACCCAACCAATTGTAATCGAAACCAGTACGTGTGCCCAACTCCATACAACCGTTTGTAATACAACGCATGACAATACAATTACATTCATGCATTCTACTCCAAGGCTAGGACCCTCTGTTGAAGGGCACTTATGGAAGTACACCACCACTTATAATGGGAATGATTACACCCATTTTTATTTCCAAAATTCAACAGGCCTTTATTATTATTATGCGGCATATGTTGGAGGAGCTACTGATGGCAATGTAACAAACGGGATATACACTCCAGGTGCTCCTGTTGGGGCAGCAACCGGCCTGATATACGGCACCACATATCAGGTTTCAATTAGAAATGTAACCTCTCTTGACCAAGCTGGAAACCCTGTAAATGTTGGGCCAGAAGGACCGATTTGCAATATTACCTTTGAAAATCCATCTGCTACTCTCAAAGGCGGCTGTGGGAATACATACAATAATACATATACTTTCATTGATAGTTATGGCCTTGCAAATGGAACTCTATCACATAGTATTGGTGGTGCCTATGAATATGATTTTAATTTTTATGTTCAATCTACAAGTACGGGTGCAGTAGATGCTTCAATTACAAGATCTGGACAGAATCCTTTCTATTTTTACGCTGCATGGGTTCCGTTACAATACAAAACCCTTTATAATGTAGAGATAATTGCTCATATTATAGATTACGATGGTGCTATTTTGAATAGCACTCCTAATCCTTGTACTATAGAGTTTGGCGAAGCGATTCCAGAGCCAAATATATGTAATGTGACATCACCTATATCTTTTCAATCTTACCCCCTATCTATCAGCCCTAGAATTGGTGGAGCAGTTGGATATAGATGGTATTTTGATGACGGGTTAAGCGTAGAGACTCTGGACTATTCAGGCCCTTTCTTTTACGGTTCCTGGGCTGGATTTCTAGCTCCGGGAATCTACGACGTATGGGCTGAGGCGTTTACCGACGCTAGTAACCCTTCTGGTTCATTATTAACAGTAGCCAATCCAATTAAATGTACAGTTGAATTTATTTCTACAGCAAGAATGCAGACTAATACCAGCATTGTAAGTTATGATCAAGAGGAGAAGAATTTTATACCTGAAAATTCAGAAAACTATTTAAATATTAACAGTCTAAATCCGGTTTCTCAAATAAACACTTTTCCCAACCCCACCTCAGGCTCCTTCACACTCAACATAATAGATGAGCAACTGGTAAAATTCGTTACGGTAATGGACATGTTAGGTAAAATAGTTTATTCAGAATCCGTACCCAGACAAACGAATTATACCAATACAATAGATTTAAGTATGTATGAAAAAGGCATCTATTTAATTCAAGTACAATTTGAGAATAAAATGGAAGTGAGAAAAGTGGTTTATCAGTAAGCACATAATTTATTACCCATATTTCTTCCCCCCCCTAAGTAATGATTACTTAGGGGGGATTTTTTTATAGATGTCAAATAATAAAAATACTTACTCGTATAATTGATTAGCTTATAGATTTAGAAGGCCTCGAACTATTTTTAATAAAAATTGTTCCTTATGCCAACCATTGCATTACCTAAAGTAAAAATTATGTTGACTACAATCCTTGCTTCACTAATGCTGTTTACATCATGTCTCGATTCTGATCTGATAACATTGAATCTGAATAGCAACAAATACGACTCTTTGAGTACTACAGAATTGCAAAAAGAATATCAAAAACAATTAACGTTAATAAAATCGAATAAAAACAAAATTGAAGACATTGATAGTCTTGGCAGCTATTTACACGAGCAACTAACATCTGAAGTCTTTCCAGCATGGTATGGAACAGAATGGGACTATAACGGTTATACAAACACACCACGAGAAGGAATTGTAGCTTGTGGATACTTTGTATCAACTACACTTAAACATGCTGGATTTAATCTAAATCGATTTGATTTGGCGAAAATGTATTCTTCTAGTATTGTAAAATCACTTTGTGGTACACCTACTACATTTACAGATATTGATAATATGTTTGCCTATTTATTGGAAAAGGATGATGATTTGTACGTAGTTGGACTTAGCAGTCATGTTGGGTTTATTGAAAAAAAAGGAGAACAAATTTATTTTATCCACTCCAATTACATTGGTCCTGTCGCTGTGGAAAAGGAGATTGCAAAAGATTCGGATGCCTTGAACTCATCTGATATTTTCGTGCTAGGAAATATTACGGGTAATTCTGAGTTACTAAAGAAGTGGAGAGATAACACGCGAATCAGTATTGTGGAGTAACTCATTTTGACCTAATTTGAAAAGTTTTCTCGAATATTATCATTTACATTTACCAAATGGAAATGATAAGTTTAGACCTTTATGGACTTCCTTTTGCTGAATGTTTTACAGGCAAGGAAGGAATTAGAGCATCGAGAGACATGCGTAATGATGCATGTTTAGCATATATTCAAGAAGGTGTGCAAGAAGTATTTGCTTCAACGCAAAAACTTGTTGCCAAAAACCATGAGTGGATTTTAATGAAATGCGGTAATTATATTGCTAATATTAATGCTACCACTGAACAAGGTTTCAAAAGTGTTCTTTTTCATTTAGATCCAGAATCTATCAAAATTGCATTTGGCAACAAATCGCTCGACTTCTTAAGCCGAGCTAAGAAAATGGAGAACGGAAACACTGCAGTTAGGATGGAACAGAACCAACTGCTAGATAGTTATGTCACTTCTATGGTTTTATATTTTGATAAACCACATTTAGCAACAGAAGAAATAATGTCTGTAAAACTTCAAGAACTGGTATTGATACTTTACAATTCCGGCAATGCTTATGTTAATTATATCTTAAGTTCTTTATATGTTGCAGAAAAATTAGAATTCGAAAAAGTAATTGAAGCCAATTTATACAACAACCTTTCTATTCCTGAATTGGCACACCTTACTCATAGAAGTGAATCAACTTTTAAAAGAGAGTTTAAGAAGCTCTATAACACGAGTCCTGCCAAATTCTTCAAGGACAAACGTCTCCAAAAATCAGTAGAACTACTTCGCCAAGGAATTCTCTCTGTTAGCGAAATTGCATGGGATTGCGGCTTTGAAAATGCGGCTCATTTTAGCACATCATTTAGTGATAAATATGGTAAGTCTCCCAAAGCTTATCGGCTTGATCTAAATTGAAAAAGAATACAAAAACTAAATTCAAACGAGGCTTTTGTTACAGGATTGAAAATGGCTATTGCTGGGTAAAATCATTCCTGATCTCCACTTTGTTTCGCAAGGAATGAAATATTTTTTCGTGATGACGTTAGCAACTGGGGTTACGAACAAAAAAAGGCTGTCCCGAATGGAGACAGCCTTTTTTACTTATTGAATATAATTACTTCTAGCTTAACCTTGCTTCCAAAGCATTGTCGAAGTGTTCTTTAGCTTCGTTGACAAATCCATAATGCGTATCATCTACAACCATTTTACCTTTAGTAACGTGACCAATTAATGTAAATGGCACACCACATTCTATCATAAAGTCTAAGAATTCATCTTCTGTAGAATTATCTACAGTTACTACTACTCTTCCTTGTGCTTCACCAAATAAGTAGGCATCTTCTCTGATTTCAGAGTCAGTAACAATATCAAACCCTAATCCATTAGGCATTCCCATCTCAGTTAGTGTAATAAACAAACCACCATCTGCACAATCATGAGCAGCAGAAATTAATCTTTCGCTTATCAAACCTTTAACAGCATTTTGCATTTCATACTCTTCTTCCAAGTTAAAGTAAGGTGCAGGTGAAGCCTTTACATTGTGATAGCTTGCTAAATATTCAGAACTGGCGATATCTTCAACAGCATTACCAATTAGAAATACTAAATCACCTTTTTGTTTAAAGTCTAAAGACATCTTTTTTGACTTATCATCCAAAATCCCTAACATTCCGATAGTTGGAGTTGGGAATACTGGAACTTCCTTACCATCAATAACTGATTGATTGTAAAAACTTACGTTCCCTCCCGTTACAGGTGTTTCGAATTTTTTACAAGCAGTTGTCATTCCTTTTACAGAACCAACAAATTGCCAATACGATTCAGGATTGTATGGATTACCAAAATTTAAACAGTTTGTAACAGCAGAAGGTTCACCACCAGAACAAACAATGTTTCGAGCTGCTTCAGAAACAGCAATTGCACAACCAACTTCTGGATCTGCATTTACATATCTTGAATTACAATCAACCGTCATGGCCAATGCTTTGTTCGTTCCTTTAATATTTACAATTCCAGCATCAGAAGGAGCATTTGTGCTCATGTTAGCCGTTCCTACCATACTATCATATTGCTCGTAAACCCAGCGCTTCGAAGCAATATTTGGATGTGTTAATAAGAAATGAGCAACCTCTTTTAAATCTTCAGGTTCTTTAACGTCCTCTATTTTGAATTTTTGAAATTCAGCGTAGTAAGCTGGTTCTTTATAATCTCTTTTATATTGAGGAGCTCCACCACCTAAAACCAATGAATCAGCATCAACGTGTGCAACAACTTCCCCTCCCATTGAGAATTCCACCATACCGTCATCCGTAACAACACCGATTTCAGCACAATTTAAATCCCACTTTTCAAAAATACCGTTTACAATATCCTCTTTTCCTTTTTCAACTACAACTAACATTCTTTCTTGTGATTCAGAAAGTAAGATTTCCCAATCTTTCATATCAGCTTGACGCGTTGGAACTAAGTCTAAATTGATTTTCATTCCTACTTTTCCAGCAGCACTCATTTCACAAGTCGAACAAGTAATACCTGCAGCACCCATATCTTGCATTCCTCTTAGAACATCCGTTTTGGCTAATTCCAAAGAAGCTTCTAGTAATAGTTTCTCTTGGAATGGATCTCCAACTTGAACAGCTGGAAGATCATCCATAGAATCTTCTGTAATATCTTTAGAGGCAAAAGCAGCTCCGTGAATACCATCTTTCCCAGTTGCTGAACCAACAATAAATACAGGATTTCCAACACCAGTTGCGGTAGCTGAAATCATTTCTCCTGTTTTCATAATACCTGCAGAAAAAGCATTCACTAATGGATTTTGGTTGTAGCTATCATCAAAGAAAACTTCTCCTCCAACGATTGGAATACCAAATGCATTTCCATAATCTCCAATTCCTTTAGTCACACCCTTAACCAACCATTTTGTACGGTCGTTATCAATGTTCCCAAAACGTAAAGAATTTAACTGAGCAACAGGACGAGCTCCCATTGTAAAAATATCTCTATTAATTCCTCCAACACCAGTTGCTGCACCTTGATAAGGCTCTAAAGCACTTGGGTGGTTATGTGACTCTATTTTAAAGCAACAAGCTAAACCGTCTCCTATATCAACAAGTCCAGCATTTTCTTCACCAGCTTTCACTAGCATTTTTGGACCATCTTTTGGCAATGTTTTTAACCAAAGGATTGAGTTTTTATAAGAACAATGTTCACTCCACATAACTGAATAAACACTCATTTCTGTAAAGTTAGGCGTACGCCCCATTATCTCTTTTATCTGTTCGAATTCAGACTCCAATAAGCCTAATTCTTTTGCTTGTTCTAAAGTTGCTTCTTTTGTTGCGGTAACACTCATATTCTTGTATGGTTATGAATTTTAAATTTACACCGCAAAAATACGCATAACCTCACGCTTTATCATCATTCAAAAAAGCTTTATTTATTAACAAGAAATGGGAATTTGTTTAAAGAATTACATCCACTACTCTTTCCTTTTATTCTTCGAAGGTTTGACAATCATTTCATTGGTGTTACATTTGTCACTCGCGAAGAAAGTAAACTTTGAGCACAGCACTTTTAATAATATATATAATTCTGTTTTTTTTGGTTTTAAAAAAATGGCGTTTTTTTAGAAACTCAGGTCTCTCAACAAAAGGGTTATGGATTATTTTCTCAATTAAACTTGGTGCTGGTTTATTTTTGACATGGGTTTATTCTAGCTATTACACCAATCGATTAGAAGCAGATATTTTTAAATATTTTGACGACAGTGAAGTAATGTACAATGCGCTTGCTTCAAAACCAGTTGACTTTTTCAAGATGCTTTTTAGTATCGGCAATGACACAGAGTACTTTTTTAAAACCTACTATGTCGAAATGAATAATTGGGATCCCATCTACGACACAAACGCATACAACGATTCACACACTATCATTCGGGCAAACGCTTTGATAAGAATATTTTCAATGGGTAATTTTTATATCCACACATTGGCATTTACTTCTTTAAGTATGATTGGTCTAACAGCATTATTTCGGTCATTTAAAAATTTATTTCAGAATAAAAAAGGAGCTCTTGCAATTGTCATATTTCTAATTCCTTCCGTATTATTTTGGAGTTCTGGTGCCCTAAAAGAAAGTATTTTACTGTTTGGAATGGGAGTTCTCATTTACTCATTAAACAAACTGACGGAGAATAGATTAAGCATCAAACACTACATCTATTTTGTTCTTTCATTTGCTCTTTTGTTTTATATAAAATTTTATGTTTTACTAGCTCTAGCTCCCTGTATTTTAGGGTTCATTATTGTAGTTAAGTTTAAAATTAAATACCCACTTGCTGTTTATCTATCAGTGGTCTTGTTTAGCAGTATTCTAGCTTTTAACTCAGACAAAATTCCTCCCCACTTTGATTTTGTTGAAACCATGGTTAGAAAACAAAAAGACTTTATTCGCTTAGCGGAAGTAACGGAACCTGGGAGTAGATTTGAATTAACAAAACTAGAACCTACTTTTATTGGAATAATAAAAGTAGTACCGGAGGCAGTATTGAATTGCTTTATTCGACCCTTACCTCAAAAAGGAAATAGGCTCATATACCTTCCTTCAATAGTTGAAAACATAACAATACTACTTGCGCTGTTTTTAGCACTATTTTCTGTTATTAAAAAGAAGGTGACTTTAACTTGGGAGGCTAAAAATATGTTTTGGTTTAGCCTTGTTTTTACCCTTTTATTATTTACAATAATAGGGCTAACCACACCTGTTTCTGGTGCATTAGTTCGATACAAAGTCCCTGCGTTACCCTTTTTAGGTATTGTTATATTATTCTATTTAAACTTCGATTACTTCACGGAAAAATATTCCTTTCTTAAATTCTTAAAATAATGAAATTACTGCCTTTTTTATTCACCTTAGTGGTGTTTACTTCCTGTATAAAGACTGAAGAAGTTGACCTAATTATACACAATGCTAATATTGTTTCTGTAACCGAAGACAATCTCATTTTCGAGGCAATGGCTATTAAAGATGGGCGAATTGTTGCAATTGGAAAAGAACAGCAAATTTTAAATAAATACAGTGCAACCGAAAGCATAGACTTACAATCAGATTGGGTTTACCCAGGTTTTATTGACGCACATTGTCATTTTTTAGGATATGGATTGAGTCTTCAACAGGTAGAATTGAAGGATACTGAGTCTTTTTCAAAGGTTATAGATAAATGTATTGAATTCGACAAAACGAAAATTTCAATTTGGATTGAAGGGAGAGGTTGGGACCATACTACTTGGGATAATCAAGCTTTCCCAAACAAAAAAGAATTGGATGAAAAATTCCCAAATACACCTGTTTTATTGAGGCGGGTTGACGGTCATATGGCTATTGCCAATCAAGCTGCACTAAATATTGCGGGAATTACAATTGAAACAGAAATTTTAGGGGGATTTATTGAAGTAATTGATGGCCAACTAACTGGTGTTATATCCGATAATGCTGTTGATCATATTCGACAATTTATTCCTAAACCTTCTGAAAAACAAAAGAAAAAAGCTCTTTTAGATGCCCAACGTAACTGTTTTGCAGTTGGATTAACCACTGTAGATGATGCAGGATTGGATAAAAGTGACGTTCAACTAATTGAAAACTTAGAAAAATCGGAAGAACTAAAAATGAGAATGTATATCATGCTCAGTGATACAAAAGAAAACTTCGATTACTATTTAGATACGGTTGGTGGCCCATACAGAACAGAAAGGATTAATGTAGGAGCTTTTAAATTTTATGGAGATGGAGCACTTGGTTCAAGAGGAGCTTGTTTATTGCGTCCTTATTCTGATGTAGACAGTTCGCATTATGGAATGTTACTTAACAACCCTGATTATTTCAGGGAAAAAGCTCAACTTTTGTATGACAAAGGTTTCCAAATGTGTACGCATTCAATTGGTGACTCTACTTCACGTTTAATCCTAAATATTTACGGAGATATTTTAGGTGGCAAAAACGATAAAAGATGGCGAATTGAACATGCACAAGTAGTAGATTCTGCGGATTTCAAATTGTTTAAAGAATTTAACATATTCCCTTCTGTACAACCTACTCATGCCACAAGCGACATGCGATGGGCTAGATTACGTCTTGGAAAAACGAGAACAAGATTCGGTTACGCTTATCAAAAACTATTATACCAGAATGAATTTATTGCGTTAGGAACAGACTTCCCTATTGAAAATATAAGTCCCATTGAAACTTTCTATGCAGCTGTAGCTAGAAAAAACAAAAATGGAATGCCAAAAAATGGGTTTCAAATCGAAAATGCATTAACAAGATGGGAAACCTTAAAAGGGATGACTATTTGGGCAGCATTATCCAACTTTGAGGAAGAAGACAAAGGTTCTTTAGAAGTCAATAAGTTGGCTGACTTTATCATTTTGGATAGAGATATAATGACCGTTCCAGAAGATGAAATATTAGAAACTCAAGTAAAAGCTACTTATGTAAATGGAGAATTGGTTTATAAGCAGTAAAAAAATCTAATTAATTACCTTAAAAGATAAACCATACACACAGAGTTTAAGAAAACAGGATATATTAGATATTAAGCAACAAAGATTCCTGCTTTCGCAGGAATGAAGTACTCTTGTAAGATCTCTTATATTGACAAAAAAATTACAACTCCACTTGTAATCCGTCATATGCTATTTCAACGTTTTCAGGCAATTCTTTACTAACCTCATCATGGCACCCCATCATGTGGCTGATGTGTGTTAAATAAGCTTTTTTAGGTTTAATCTTTTCAATTATTCCTAAGGCTTCACCTAAAGTAAAATGTGAAATATGCTCTGTTTTCCTTAATGCGTTTAAGATCAAAACCTCTGATCCTTTCAATTTCTCAAACTCTTCTGGAGCAATTTTATTCGCATCAGTTATGTAAGTTAAATTACCAATACGGTATCCAAAAACAGGCAATTTATAATGAAGTACCTCAATTGGTAAAACTTCAACCCCTTTTACTTTAAAGCGTTTATTTGTTATGACATGAGGTTGAATTTTAGGAATTCCAGGATATAAGAACTTTGGATCAAATACATAATGAAACTCTCTGCAAAGATTTTGAAGAACCTGTTCCGTGCAATAAATATCCATTGAAGCTTTCGACTTAAAATTAAAAGCTCGAACATCATCCATTCCTGCAATATGATCTTTATGTTCATGGGTAAATACGATTGCATCTAAACGCTGAACATTTTCTCGTAACATCTGTTGGCGAAAGTCAGGACCCGAATCTATTGCTAGTGTTACTCCCTGTGTTTCGATCAACACAGAACTACGCAAACGATTGTCCTTTTCATTATCAGATAAACAAACATTACAATCGCAAGCAATTACCGGAACTCCTTGCGAGGTTCCAGTCCCTAGGAATGTGAGTTTTATGTTGTTTTTAGTTTTCAATTGATTTTTGCAATAAATACAATTATATTCTAAATATAAGTAAAACTAAAACTTAATAGATACAGAAATTATCTTTTCTCATTCTTTTATTCACTCCTTTTCTATTTTTCAATTGTGTTCATGAGAACGGCTTCACCTAAGTTGTCTTAAAACAAAAGAACCAAAAAATCAAGGCTGCGCAAATGACCTGTAAAATTCAATTCACAAGGCCGGCAATACCTTTTCATTAAACATTTCGAATATTGTTTAGAAGTTTATTTCCTTACTTTTGCAAAACAATTTAGACCAATGAAGTTTGACGATTACTACATAGCGCCCCAGATAAAAAAGAATTTAGCCTTACTTGGTTTTAAAAATCCAACTGATATTCAATTCAAATCGATTCCTTCCATCTTAAAAGGAGAGGATGTTTTGGCTATTGCGCAAACGGGAACGGGTAAAACCGCTGCATTTGCAATTCCAATTATCAATAATATTCAGGCATCTAAAATCAAAAATAGAAGAGATGGTGTCAAATGCTTAGTAATGGTTCCAACGCGCGAATTAGCCATTCAAGTTGCTGAAGTCTTTACAGAAATAGCGCGCTTTACCGAAGTAACTACATTTTGTATTTATGGTGGTGTAGAACAACAAAGCCAAATCGAAAAGTTAGAACATGGTTTTGATGTATTAGTAGCTACTCCAGGTAGAATGTTCGACATGATTAGTCAAGGGTATTTACGATTGCATAGAATTAATACGTTAATTCTTGACGAAGCAGATCACATGCTGGATTTAGGTTTCATTGAAGACATAGTAGATATCAAATCAAAACTATCGCAAAGACATCAAACGTTATTCTTTTCTGCTACAATTAACAAAGACATTAAAAGACTAGCTTATTCACTCGTATCTAATGCTATTCGAATTCAAGTTTCTCCAAAAGACCCAGTTTCGGAAAACGTAAGCCATTCTGTTGTTTTTGTTGAAATGGACGATAAACGATTTTTCTTAGAACGCTTTTTAAAGGATAATCCAGACAGCAAGGTATTGGTCTTTGTAAGAACCAAAGTAAGAGCTGAAAGGGTCATGAAAGCTATGGAAAGGGTTGGATTAAGTTCTACAACGTTACATGGAGATAAGGAACAACAAGAAAGGATAACCTTGTTGGGAGATTTTAAAACAGGTAAAACCAAAGTCTTAATCGCTACAGATGTCAGTGCAAGAGGAATTGATGTTCCCAATGTAGATTTTGTCGTTAATTACGACCTTCCTGATAAATCAGAGAACTATGTACACAGAGTTGGACGTACAGGTCGTGGAACTCAAAAGGGACAGGCGATTTCTTTTTGCAGTGAAGATGAAAAAGTAATCCTCGATAACATCGAAGGGTTCTTAGGTAACAATATTGAAATAATGCCTGTATCGAATCTTGACTACGAGCAAACCAAAGAATTATCTAGTGATAGTGTTGACGACTGGCAATCGCTATTAGACATGGATGAGAACTTTGGTAAGAAGAAGAAAAAAGGGAAGTAAAATAGGGATTAGCAATTCTTAATGCTTATTTATCGATATAGTATATGAAGCGTAGCCTGCTGATAGGCAGCTAAGATTTGTTATACAGTGTTACCACCTTTGTTTATCTTTTTAATTCTTGCGTTAACTTTATCATTGTTTTAAAGGAAATATCAGGGTTTGCAACCTGATTCACTGTTCCAACCAAGTATATATTGTCTTTTGGATTGTAATAAGCTAATGCTCCTGAGAGCCCTGAATGTCCTATGAAGTGTGGCACACTACCTGTCGGATTAAAAATCCAAGGAAGCTTAAACAATTGTATACCTATTCCAGAACGCATTGGGAAGAATATCTTTTTCCAATCTTGTAATTCTTTAATATATTCGGAGGGGAACAACTTGCCCATAAAAAAAGCTTCAATAAAAATGAGCATATCTCCAGATGATGAAACGATACCACCATCGGAGCCAAATGATGTCATTGCTTTAGGTATATTCAGTTCATTAGCCTTGTAATAAAGTGTTTTTGGTATATTATCGGTAGAGTCTTGATAGAGGTATGTTTTTGACAAAGCAAGCGGTTTAATGATCAATTCATTACAGTTTTCAGAATAAGACTTATTTGTAATAATTTCTATGATTTTACCAAGCAACTGAAAATTAGTATCAGAGTAATAAGCCTTGTTCTTTGTACCAGGAGCAAATCTCGACTTTATTGCTTTGGTTCTTTCAATAGCTTGTTCAAAAGTCCAAAATTGGTCATTACCGTTTTTAATATCGTCTTCCAAACTTTTTCTGTTTGCACCTTTACCTTGAAAATAGTCAGGAAGTCCAGAAGTATGTGCTAGTAGGTGCTTGATTGTTAATTCCTCCGAATAGTCTTTCCCTTTATAAACGTGCAAACCATTAAGAGTTGTTTTATTCAAATAGTTACTGATCCTGTCTTCAAGGTTTAGTTTTCCTTCTGACTTTAAACGTAAAATAATTGCAGTAGTAAATAATTTTGTCGTGCTAGCAATGAAGTAAGATTGGTCCCTAGATAAATTTCCTGAAGCACCAAACCAAGTTAAACTATCTTTTTTTACAGCGAATGAGCTTCCGAATACTTTCTTTCCGTCAACTATTTTATCTAAAATAGTTTGCAATGCCTTTTCAGTCATACTTATTGTCCGTATTTGCTTGTCCAAATGATGTCTTTACTGGTATTGAAGGTCAGCTTTATCATTGTATTTATATTCTTCGCATTGGTGGTAACGTTCTCGTAAAAACGTTTTAGTCTTTCTTTTCGTAGTGATACCTTGCCTATCGGCAGGCAGGAACGAAGTTAGCTGTAATATGCGACAAAATCAAGCCCTATAACACCTTAATTATAATGTCATTACGGAAAGTGAAGCAATCTAATCAAACATAAGACTGCTTCTAAAAAACTTTCATATTTCCCGCAGTGACGCCAAAGTGAAAATTAAATTGGCTAGAGTGATACTAAATATTTAAACAGGTACCGAAACCATTTCCTGAACTTTTTCCAAAGCGTAATCGATTTCCTCTTTTGTTGTAAAGCGTCCAAAAGAAAAACGAACGGGTTGGCAGTTTTGAGAATTAGGTAATTGAGCTAAAACATGAGACCCCATATTACTTCCAGCAGTACAAGCACTTCCTCCAGAAACATAAACACCATTTATATCTAAATTGAATAAAAACATGCTGCTTCTTTCCGATAATGGAAAACATACACTTAATACTGTATAAAGGCTCTTTTCAGGATTTGCTTCACCGTTGATTATTATATTCGGAACAATTTCTTGCAACCTTTCTTTCATATAGGTTTTTAAGCCTTGAATAGAAACTTGATGCTCTTCCATGTGCTCGTGTGCAATTTCCATCGCTTTAGCTAAGCCAATAATGCCATATAGATTCTCAGTTCCTCCCCTATGACCACGTTCTTGTGAACCTCCAGCCATCATATATTGAACAGGGGTATTCTTATTGATATATAAAAAACCAACTCCTTTTGGTCCATGAAATTTATGCGCTGCACAAGTAATGAAATCAATATCTAGGGTTTTCATATCGAAACGATAATGCCCCATTGTTTGCACAGTATCAGAATGGAAATACGCTTTATGTTGCCTACACAAGTTCCCAACAGTTTCCAACGAAATTAAATTTCCTATTTCATTGTTTCCATGCATTAAAGAAACAATTGTTTTTAACGTATTATCCGATAGCAGCTCTTCCAAATGTTCCAAATCAACGTGTCCATCTTCTGTCAATTTAACAAATTCAACTTTCACATTAAAATGATCTCTAAGATGCTCTGCAGTATGACCAACAGCATGATGCTCTACGGATGACGTAATAATTCTTTTTACTCCGAGATCCATCACTGCGCATCGTAAAGCCATGTTATCTGCTTCGGTACCACCAGATGTAAAAATAATTTCTGATGGGTCAGCATTTAAATAATCGGCTACCTTTTTACGCGACATTTCAATTGCATTTTTGGTTTTTCTACCAAATGCATGTGTTGAAGATGGGTTACCATAATGGTCCGTCATATAGGGCATCATAGCATCCAAAACTTCAGGATCTAAAGGTGTCGTAGCTGCGTTATCAAGGTATACGGTCATAGGTTATTTATAATGATTCCAAATATAATAAAAGTATTTTGTAAAACAGTCATATTCAAAAGGCTCTTCAAACACTTTCACTCTCTAGGAATCCAACATTACATAGAGTCAATACCCCAAAGTAGAAAGCATATTCTCTGAATTTTGCTCTTCTGCAAATACTTGAACCTTTAATTCTCCTTTTTCATCTTTATCCAAAACCAACATTCTAGGAGAGGGTGTTAAACAATGTTTTATCCCCCCATAACCACTTAAAGCTTCTTGGTATGCTCCTGTATTAAAAAACCCAATATAAAGGGGGTTTTCACTATTGTATTTAGGTAAATAAATGGCATTTACGTGCTGTTCTGAATTGTAAAAATCTTCACTATCACAAGATATCCCTCCTAAAAACACACGTTCAAAAGGCTCATTCCATTGATTTATCGGCAACATTATAAACTTCTTATTAATTGCCCATGAATCCGGTAAAGTTGAAATAAAAGAGGAGTCAATCATATTCCATTTCTCTCGATCATTTTGCTTTTTCTGATCAATAATTTGATAAATATTTAATGCGCTTTCTCCAACCGTAAAAGATCCAAATTCTGTAATTATATTTGGTTCCAAAACGTTTTTTTCATCGCAAATCTCTTTAATATAAGACACTGTCTCGTCAATCATTTTCTGGTAATCGAAATCAAATTTTAAAGAATTTTTAATGGGTAATCCTCCACCTAGATCAAGCGTATCCAACTCGGGACATACTTGTTTTAGTTCACAATATAGGTTTACCACTTTGGTTAATTCATTCCAAAAATAAGTCGTATCTGTAAATCCCGAGTTGACAAAAAAGTGCAAAAGTTTAAGTTGATGTTTTTTATTTCCTTGAAGATGTTCCTTGTAATATTTAACCGCATCTTGATAACCAATACCTAAACGAGAAGTATAAAATCCAAATTTTGGTTCTTCTTCGGTGGCGATTCTCATTCCAATTTTGAATGGTTGATCAACCATTTTATCAATTTTACCAAACTCCGTAGTGCTATCAATAACCATTACACCATTTTCAAAACCTTGGTTAAATAATTTTGCAATATTTTTTATATAACCATCCGTTTTATAGCCGTTAAATAGAATATACTTATCCTTTTGAAAACTCCCTTCATTAAATAATTTATTAATAATTTCTAAATCATAAGCAGAGGATGTTTCTAGGTGACTATCTGCTTCTATCACACTTTTTAAAACAAATTTAAAATGTGAACTTTTAGTACAATAGCAATATGTATAATCGCCTTTGTAATTGGCTCTAACCATTGCTTTTTGGAAATATTCTTTTGCTCGATTTATGTTTTCCTCAATTTTTGGTAAATACCAAATTTTTAAAGGAGACCCATATTCTTTTATCAATTTCGCAAGGTCTATACCATGAAAAGTCAGCTCATTGTTATCCACAACAAATTCATCCTGTGGGAAATCATACGTTTTTTCAATAATATCCTTATACTTCGAATTCATATCGACGAAGATAAAAAAAGGAGATAATAAAAATCACTACATCCTTACCATTTCGACAATTATAAACTAAACTTCGTTTAGTGCTTGTTTTACGTCTCCTATTATATCATTGTAGTTCTCCACACCAACCGATAATCGGACTAGTTTTTTAGTTATAGACAACCTTTTTTTTACGTCGTCGTCAACATCGACATGCGTCATCGTAGCTGGATGCTCAGCAAGGCTTTCGGTGCTACCTAAACTCACTGCCAATTTGATTAATTGTAAACTATTCAAAAATTTGAATGCCTCTTTTTCGCCCCCTATTACATCAAATGAAATCATTGCACCAGCTGACTTATATTGTTTTTTATAAAGGGCCGTTTTTTCAGCATCATTTTCATCTTCTATAAAACCTAAGTAATATACTTTTTCAACTTTTGGATGGTTCTTTAAGAATTCTGCTACGTGTTTAGCGTTTTCTGCTTGTTGATCCATTCGGACCTTTAAAGTCTCTAAACTTCTCATTAGTAACCATCCAGTCCATGGGCCTGCCATATTTCCTAAAAACGTACGCAGACCTTTTATTCTTCCGATTAACTCTTTTGAGCCCAAACAAGCTCCAGCAATTACATCACTATGACCTCCTATATACTTGGTAGCAGAATATAGAACGATATCAGCACCATGCTCCAATGGATGTTGCCATAAAGGCCCCATATAAGTATTATCAACAGAAACAATTACTTTTTCCTCATCCGTAGAAAATTCTTTAGCAATTTCACTGCACATTTCAATATCAATTAACGCATTAGTTGGGTTCGCTGGAGTTTCAATATGAATCATTGCCAATTTATGCCCCGACTTCTTAACCAAGTCTATAATTTTTTCTTTATTCGTATCTGCGTTAAACCCAATTGAATGGATTCCCATTTTTGCTAAAAAATTATTTACAAAATGGTCTGTCCCACCATATAAAGGACGGCTACATAGAATTAAATCGCCTGGCTTTAAAAATTCCATCATAGCTGTGGAAATTGCAGACATTCCACTTTCAAAAACAGCACAATCTTCTGCTCCATCCCATAAACATAACCTGTTCTCTAGTATTTCTAAATCTGGGTTATTCAATCTACTATAGATAAGCCCCAACTCCTCTTCTTTTTCCTTTTCTCTTATTCCATAAGCTACTTCGAAAAATGCTTTACCTTCTTCTGCATTTTTAAATACAAATGTTGAAGTTTGAAATATTGGGCATTTAATCGCTCCTTCAGATAATTCAGGCTTATAGCCATAACTCATCATTAAACTTTCGGGTCTCATATTTTTATAATCCATGCTGTTTACATTTTAGTTGTTTCAGGAACTAAAGTTACGTAATAAAGATTATTTATTTATAATATAAATCATATTTAGAAAATACAACTGCTATATAAACATCTTGCAGATTTTTTAATACATTTACGATAAGAATAATTACTAAAACAGAAAATTAATCTACATGACAATTGATAAAATCGACATATCACTACTTAATTTACTACAGAACAACACAAAACTAAACACCAAAGAATTGGCTCAAAAAATTGGATTATCTGTAACACCGACTTATGAGAGAATTAAACGATTGGAAAAGCAAGGGTATATAAAAGACTATGTTGCTATTTTGGATAAAAAACTAATAGATAAAAACTTGATGGTTATGTCCTTTGTTTCACTTAAATCACATTCAAAAGATATATTGATTGATTTTGAAAATTCTGTTATCAAATTTGATGAAATCATAGAGTGTTTTCATGTAACAGGAAGTTATGATTACCAGCTCAAGGTAATTGTTTCAGATATGGAAGAATACCAGTTTTTCATTAAAAACAAATTATCCTCTATTGATAATATTGCAAATGTTCAAAGTTCTTTTGTAATGTCCTCTTTAAAAGATACAACTGCAATTCCTATTATTGCATAAATAACCATCATAATGCGATCTATTACAATACTTATAATTCTTCTAGTCTCTTCCTTTACTTATGCGAGTCAATTGGATACTATTGCTGAAGAATCTTATAAATTAATTGGAGACTCCATATTTCTTCCAGATGGCACTTCTTGCCATATTGACAATTATATCAATGGTAAATGTGAAACGGAAAATAATTGGTGGGACATCAACTACTTAAGTTTCTGGACAGGGTTACTAATTCCATTTGTATTCTTTGCTTACATAGCTATTACAGTTAAAAGGAAAATCAATAAAAAAAGGGCTGATTAGTCTTTTCATAAATGCTTACATAAAAAGCGAACAGTCAACATAACGATTGTTGATAAGTTAACGCTGAAATTGTTCAAAACACATTCATTTTTCGTTCTTTTATTGTAATAAATATTACAACTCTTATGGCGAAAAAAAAGCAATCTAAAATATTTGTACTTGATACATCTGTAATTCTTCATGATCACAATGCCATCAATTGTTTTGACGAACATGATGTGGCTATTCCTATTACTGTTATGGAGGAAATTGACACTTTTAAACGAGGGAATGACACAAAGAATTTTGCTGCTAGAGAATTTATTCGAATTCTTGACACGTTAAGTAAAGACAACACCATTCAAGATTGGAACCCCATAAACGGAGAGCGTACTGGGCGTTTTAAAATTGTAATGATAAATGCTGATCTAGAAGTTGATGCAGTAAAAGTATTTGGAAAAACAAATGATAATAAAATTCTCAATGCTGCTCTTACACTTAGAGCACAAGAACCAGATAGAACTATTATTCTTGTTTCAAAAGATATAAACCTCAGGTTAAAAGCCAAAGCATTAGGAATGCAGGCTGAAGATTACGCTACAGATAAGATTGACAAAGAAAGTGCTGGTTATACAGGTAAAGTCGTATTGGAAAATGTTGATACTGAAATCATTAATGAACTTTATAAAAATGGATCATTAACTGATGTTAGTTTTATGCCAGATCCACCAATCAATAATGGATTTTACATACTAAAAAATGGTAAAACTTCAATTCTAGCTTTTTATGATGGAAATGATCAAGTTTTAGAAAGAGTTGAAAAGGAATATGTTTATGGTATTAAACCTAAGAATGCTGAACAAACGCTTGCATTAAGGGCTCTCCTAGACCCAAATATTAAATTAGTTACATTACAAGGTGTTGCTGGTACAGGAAAAACCCTTCTAGCATTAGCAAGTGCTATTGAACAACATAACTCTTACAATCAAATTGTATTAGCCAGGCCAATTGTTCCATTAAGCAACAACGATATTGGATATTTACCAGGAAATGCTGAAGACAAAATCAACCCATACATGCAGCCTCTTTTTGATAATTTAAAATTCATTAAAAACCAATTTGGTCAAAATGAAAAGAAGTACAAAAAGATTGAGGAAATGGAGGAATCGGACAAACTTTCTATAACTGCTTTGGCTTTTATTAGAGGTAGAAGTTTTTCGAACATGTTGTTTATTGTTGATGAAGCTCAAAATCTAACCCCTCATGAGGTAAAAACGATAATCACCAGAGCTGGAGAAAATACAAAAATTGTTTTTACAGGTGATATTTTTCAAATAGACACACCTTACTTGGATGATCAAAGTAATGGAATGTCTTACCTAATTGACAGATTAAAAGGAAGTAATTTATTTGCTCATATTACTCTGGAAAAAGGTGAACGATCCGAATTAGCAAACCTTGCAAATGAATTGCTATAACCTTTAGTCAATAATCACGTAATAAGGTTGAATTATTTGTAAACAATTAGTAATGATTAAGATTCTTACACTCCATTTATTGCTTGTTTTTTCAATGACTATCTACGGACAAGCCCCTGCAGTAGAAATTGATAACCCACTAAACAATGACAAGTCTAGTCTTAAAAGTCAACACGACTTTATTATGGAGCAATCTAGAACTTATGTCAACAATAAGGTGGTAAAAATTGAATGGATAAAAAAATTCTATTCAAATGTTATTGATTCTTTAGAAATCGTCGCCATAAGTCGTGATAACTTTGAGAAATCTTATTTAAAAGAGAAAGAAATATCGAAGGTAGCGTTAGAGTCCATTTTAGATTTAGAGGAACAGCTCAGTAATGTCAATTCAGAAAAAGAAAATATTACACTTTTGGGATCTCCAACCTCGAAAAGTTCTTACAAAACTATTGTATGGAGTATAATAATTCTACTTCTAGTTCTTTTGTTGTTTTTCATGTATAAATTCAAAAGTAGTAACAGCATCACGAAAGATGCTAAGGGAAAGCTTGAGGACATTGAAAAAGAATTAGAAGAGACAAAAAAGAAATCTAGGATGCGAGAACAAGAACTAATGAGAAAGCTACAAGACGAGATTAATAAAAATAGCTAGTCTTGTGCATTTTCTAGATTCCCAATAAATTTCAAAGCCTGATCTTTTAATTGAAATATCCCAGGTTCTTCCATGGGAATGTGCCCACAATTATCTAGAAATACCACTTCTTTTTTACATGCAAGTCTATTATAGAATGGCTCTGAAATTTCCCAAGGAATAATAAAGTCCTCTTTTGGTTGAAAAAAAAGAACTGGGCATTTAGTAAATTCTTCTGGCTCAATTGCTGACTTTGCTTCGAAAAGTGTTCTTAAGAACTTAAGGTACACCCAACTTCCTGAACCAACTTTATCTTTCTTCAATTTTTTTACAAATGATTGATCATTTGCCATTGCCCACATTTTAGTAGTCAACTTAATTGGAACTTTCACGTTATCCGTAACACCTTTAAAAGCGGATAAGCTTTTCGCTCCTAACTTTCCCATTACATCATTTTTAGCCAATTGGATTTGCACCTCCTTTTTAGTTGTATCTGCTAAACTAGAAACCATTAATCCAGCAACATTGTCACTCAGACAAGCAGCGTGATAGGAAAGCATACCTCCCAAACTTATTCCGCAAAGAACAACTTTACGACCACATATTTCCTTTTCCTTATCAATCAAATCTTTTAATAATTCAACCCAAGTATTATAACTATTAGGTTTTCTAATTTCCGTCAACCCAAAACCAGGCATATCAGCCGCAACACATTCAAATCCCTCAGCTCTTAAATAAGCCCCCATTGGCGCAAGTAACCTACCATTACCTCCACCACCATGAACTAGAATGATTTTCAAATTTTTATTATTCTCTTTAGGCAGATATCGATCTATATGGACAGAATAGTCTCTCCATTCCCAATATTCTTCTTTTGGCTCTTCACCTTCAATTATTCTAAACTCTTCAGGATAGTACAATTGAAAATCCCTCCATTGTGGGTAATCATTATAGGTTTTTTTCTTACTCATGGTTGAGCACAATATAAATAAAAAGCCAGTAAGGAATGTCCTTACTGGCTTTTTATTTGAATCAATACATTTAATATTACATATTCATATTCTTTTTCAACCAATCTGCTAAGTTTTCCTTTTGCGGTTTACCATAAAACTCAACCAAGTATGCAGTTACTTCATTTTTAATCTTTTCAGTATCCTTCCCATCTAACTCATCCGTAATCACTTCTAATTCAATCAGTAATTGTTCCTTCTCTGGAGTTACTAAATTGAAATTGCTAATCTTAACAGATTTCTTATTTACATTATCTCTATAATATAAAGAGACATTAATTTTAGCAGGGACTTCCATTTGTTTACCGTCAATAGTAAAAATATCTTTTGGTGTAAATTCCAATGTATCACCATGATGTTTTAAAATTTTCGGTACAGTTTCCTCTCCATAAGCATACTGTAGGTAAAAAAAGTTATCTTTATTCATAGGATAAACATCTTTTCCTACCTTCAATTCCATTTCTCCTAAAATCAAATAATTATCACTAAAATGGTTTTTTAAATCTATTGCATTAATTAACGCTCCAGCCCTAGAACTAACATTATTCATTGCAGGTAATAAATTTGAAGCAGAACTACTTTTTGCATCAGGGGTTAAAACAAACCTACCTTTTTGTTTACTTATTACAGCTGCCCTAGATTCTTCAGTTTTAAAAGTTATTTTTTCATTACTCGTAAATTGATCTCCAGTGTGCATGTCCCTACCTGAAGTTTGAAATACAATTCTTCCATCAACTTTAATAACCTTGTAATTATCCAAGGCAATAGATTCTTCTACAGTGCTAAGCTTACTTTTTAATGTAAAACCTGTAATAATGAACAGGCCGATGATCGAAGGGATTAATATTTTTGTTTTCATATCACAATATTTATGTACACAAATATAACCAAGAATTGAACCAAAACCTATATTTGAGAATGCCTTTTTAAGCTAAAAATGGATGATTCATCAATAAAAACTGGTCAATAACAGTGGGTTATTAACTTTTCGTCTGCACTTATCAACAGTTTGTCTTATTTATTTGAAACGTGGAAATAATTAGCTTTATCTTTGCACGGCTTTTTTAAAAAGCTTTAAACTAAAGAATTATGAGAACAATTGTAAAAAAAATAATTGATATCAGCAATACTTTTTCATTTAAAAGTTTACTACTAATCATTGCTTTAAATATTAACCCAATTGTTGGATTTTCTAACAATGAGACAACCGATCCATCATCAGAGTATCCTCCATTTACACTTTCAGTTGAAAACCTAAAAAAAGCATTGGAAAATGCTGGGGTAAAACATGCTGATGTTGTATTAAGACAAGCTATTCTTGAAACCGGATGGTTTAAATGTACAGAATGCTCTTTAAACAGAAACAACATCTTTGGGTTTTGGTACAAGAAGAAATACATTCAATTCGATAATTGGAAAGATTGCGTTGCCTACTATAAAAGATGGCAAGACAGACATTACAAAGGTGGAGACTATTACGTTTTCCTAAGGAAAGTTGGGTTTGCAACAGATCCTAGCTACGAAAAGAGATTAAAATCAATAAAAATATCATAGGCCTGCCCCGATTGTTTTTTTCATTTTAATAAACAACAACTAAAACTTCTAGCTTATTTCTGCTAGAAGTTTTTTTTATTTACAAAAAGAGGAGTTAAATAATACCTCTTTTTTATTGTGTTCTATTTTCGTATATTCGACCCTTGTTATTATTAAAAATTATGAAAATACTATACTTTTTTATTTTTAGCCTGCTCATTATGAGCCAGTCAATTAAAGGCCAAGCTCCTACTATGACTTGCCCAGGAGACGTAACCGTTAATAATGCAATAGGTCTTTGTGGGGAAAACGTAACATATACAGCTCCTGTTTGTGCAACTAATTGTGGAGGTGCCACAATTACCCAAACAGATTTAAGCGGACTAACATCAGGAGATTTTTTTCCATTAGACACTACAATACAAGAATATACAATCACTAGTGGAGGTGGATCTACCACTTGTTCTTTTATGGTAATTGTAGTAGATGCAGAAGACCCAACATTCTCTCCAGCTTGCCCAGGTAATATTACAGTTAACTCTGATCTAGGGCTTTGCGGATCTTCAACATCTTATGTGCGACCAAAAGGAATTGATAATTGTGGAGTGCCTTCTATGTCACAAACAGACGGTACTGGATTAAGCGCTGGGAGTTTTTTCCCTGTAGGTGTTACAAATCAAATATACATAACAACTGATACAGCCGGTAATATAGCAACTTGTAACTTTAATGTTACAGTTGTTGATGTAGAACAACCTACTTTTTCTAGTTGCATTACTCCTCAAACTTTCAATAATGATATTGGATCTTGCGATGCTTTGGTATCCTATGTAATGCCAGTTGGTGCAGACAACTGTACTAATACTACACTAACTCAAATAGATGCATCTGGATTGTTTAATGGTGATACATTTCCACTGGGCTCAACATTTCAAGAGTTTACTGTAACTGATGATGCCTCTAACGCAGGTGCTTCTACCTGTTTAATTGAGATAATTGTCGTGGACAATGAAGTTCCAGCAGTATCATGTGCAGGGATACAAACTGAATATGCTGATGCAAGCTGTGATGCAATTGTAGGTGATTATACTTCTGGTTTTGTTGTTACAGATAATTGCGATTCCAGTCCAGCTATTACACAAAGTCCCCTACCTGGAACTGTAATTAATGTTGCTACAACAGTTACATTAACAGCGACAGATGCTAGTGGAAATTTTTCTGATTGTCCATTTACTGTAACTATTGCAGATACTGTTTCTCCAACTATCTCTTGCCCTGCGGATCAAAATATTTCTGCAACTACGGGATGTAGCGCAACTCTTGGAGATTACACTGGATTTGCAGTTATGGCTGATAATTGTGATTCAAGCCCTGTAGCTACACAAAGTCCTGTTTCTGGAACAACTATAACAACTTCTCAAATAGTAACGTTAACCGCAACGGATGCAAGTGGAAATACTACGACTTGTACGTTTCTAGTTACAGTTGATGATGCAACCGCACCAACAATTACTTGCCCTCCAAATGAAACAGTATACGTTGACGGGAATTGCGAATTTATTCTCCCTGATTACACGAGTTCTTTAGTAGTTGCAGACAACTGTGATAATAATCCAACAATTTTGCAAGTTCCAGCACCTGGAACTGCTGTACCTGGTGGAGCTCCTTCATTTGTTTCTTTTAGTGTAACTGATATTTCAAGTAATGTCTCATTTTGTTCGTTTTTACTAACTTTTGTTGATACGGTAGCTCCAGTAGTGACGTGCCCTGCTGACCAAACTGATTATGTAGATGCAAGTTGCGAATTTAGAGCCTTAGATTATTCAACATTAGTTACTGGGATAGATAATTGTGGAGGATCTGTATTTTTCACTCAAACACCCGCAGCAACTACTTTGTTTACAGGCACTAACTCTCCTATCGTTATTACTTACACAGCTCAAGATGCATTAGGAAATTCTTCAACTTGTACATTTAATGTAAACATATCTGACACCACTGCACCAATAGTAACAGGATGTGCTCCAGACACCGCAATTTCGGCTGATGCAAACTGTGAATATATAATGGGAGATTTTACTGGTTTTATTACGGCAACTGATAATTGTACAACTGTAGGTGGTCAGACTCAAGATATCGCTATAGGAACAACTTTAGCTGCAGGAGGTCCATATCCTGTTGTATTATCTATTACAGATGATTTCAATAACACTTCAACCTGCTCATTCAATATTACTGTCGTAGACAATACAGCTCCAGTGATTAACTGTCCTAACAATCCAGATGTGGCTGCTGATAATAACTGTGATTACTTGATTCCGTCATATGATACTACGTTAAATATAACTGATGAATGTTCAAGTTTTACTTATTCACAATCAGTAGCATCTGGAACTACATTATCTGGAATTGGAACAACACAAGCTATTTCCATATTTGTTACAGATTTGGCTGGAAATTCAAATTCTTGTTCATTTACAATAACTGTTGTTGATACATTAGCTCCTACAATTACATGCCCAAGTGACCAAACACTTGATATTGATGGTTTATGTCAATACATTCTCCCTGATTTTTCAGGATTGGTAACTGTTAGTGATTTTTGCGACCCTTCTCCATCTATTTTCCAGAACCCTGGAACAGGTGTGACAATGGATAGCATTAATGTTATAACGATGTCTGCACAAGATGCATCAGGCAATATAGCTACATGTACATTTAATGTAATTCCAAACGATACAGTTGCACCAACTATTATTTGTCCGAGCAACGATTCTTCATGTAACAGCATCATTACCTATACTACTCCGATTGGATCGGATGATTGTGGTAGCGCCATTACATCTCAAACAGATGTTACCGGATTTACTTCTGGAGATTCATTTCCAGTAGGTACAACAACACTTGAGTTTACGGTGACTGATTTAGTTGGAAATACAGCTACATGTACTTTCGATTTAAAGGTGTTCGATCCTGTTGTACTATTTGCAGGAACAAGTGTTTTAATTGAAGAAGGTGATAGTGTTACGATTGACGCTACGGTAACTAATGGAGGGAATATTTTATGGACTCCTGATTACAATATGGATGATGACACAATACTAAATCCAACAGTAGCTCCTACTGAAGCTTCAACTTATTATACCATCTATACGCAAAGTCCAGATGGTTGCTCCGCTACAGATTCAGTACTTATCCTTGTAAACACTATTGATACATTAATAATAAACAACTTCCTATCTCCAAATGGTGATTTTTCAAATGATACTTGGACAGTAAATAAAGCTTCTTTAATTTCAGGTTGTCCGGTTGCTATTTACAACAGGTGGGGGAAAATAGTTTGGGAATCTACTTCTTATGTTAACGACTGGGACGGAACCAATAAATCAGGTGAACCACTTCCAGAAGGAACCTATTTTTATTTAATCAAATGTGCTCAAGAGGAGTACAAAGGCAGTATCTTATTGATGAGATAATAAATTTATTTTTATGAAGAATATATTTTTAAGTTTAGCAATATTACTTTCGTTTAGCGCATTTACACAACAAGTGCAAATTAGCGCAATGTATCCATATAATACATCTTTAATTAACCCTGCTGATGTAGGGATAAAAAAAGGAACGAGACTTCAGCTAGGTCATAGACAACAGTGGTTAGGATTTGATGGTAGCCCAAATACAACTTTTTTATCAGGTCAACACCAGTTGAACTCTAAAATGGGAATTGGAGGAAATGTAACTTTTGATAAAATTGCATTTATCCAAAGAATAAATGCAAATGCAAGTTATTCTTACAAGTTATTAATCAATAACGATAACAAAATTCGTTTTGGACTTTCTGCAGGAATCATGAAAGGGACTTTAGATTTGAGTTCAATTCAAGCAGATGACATGAGTGATATAGTGCTTTCTAGTGCCACTGGAATGAAGATGACATTTGATGCAACTTTTGGTTTGTCTTACACATTTAAAAAAGACTTGAATATTGGAATTGCTTTACCACAATTACTTGGATCAAAAGCTGATTTAGCAATTGATGGAAGTAAATATAATTTAGTCCGTCATAGTAATATTTATGCTTCTTATAGAATGAAAATTGATGAGCAATTCGAAGTTATTCCATTAATTATGGTTCGTAATGCACAGAAGAAAAACTCACAGGTTGAGATTTTTGGAAATATTAAATACGATGATAAATTTTGGGGAGGTATTGGTTATAGATCAAATAGCATGTTTATTCTAAATGTAGGAATGCAAGTTGTAGATAAATTAGGTCTTACCTATGCCTTTGAATTTAGTGGAGCGGGTGTTGGATCAGGAACTTCAGGGACGCATGAAATTATGCTGTCTCTTAACCTCAATAAGGAACCTGAAGTTCCAGAAGGAGAAGTTCCAGTAGAAGAGCCAACGGAAAGGAAAGCTACTAATACAAGGTTTTAATTTACATTCTTTCTGGAACGTTTACTCCTAGCAATTGCATTGCTAATTTTATAACGCTTCCAACTTTGTAACTAAGCGCAATTCTAAACGCCTTTACATCTTCGTTTTCCTCTTTAAGAATAGATAAAGATTGAAAAAATGTATTGTAATCCTTCACCAGTTCATAGGTGAAATTAGCAACTAAAGCTGGACTGTAGTTTTTCCCAGATTCTTCTATAACTGTAGGAAATTCAGATAAGTTTTTCAATAAACTCTTCTCAGCGGATTCAAGTTGAATAGAGGAACTAACTTCTTTATTAAAATCGCCAGCCTTTCTCAAAATAGATTGAATTCTTGCAAATGTATATTGAATATAGGGTCCAGTATTCCCATTTAAATCGACAGATTCTTCAGGATTAAACTGCATTCCTTTTTTCGGGTCTACTTTTAGTAAATAATACTTTAACCCACCTAGACCTATTGTCTTATACAACTCATCTCTATCTGCTTCAGAAAGACCATCTAAATGACCTCTTTCCTGAGTCATTTCTTTTGCATCTTGAATTACACTCTTCATTAAATCATCAGCGTCAACAACTGTTCCTTCTCGAGATTTCATTCTACCAGTTGGTAAATCTACCATTCCGTAAGATAGATGATAACAACCATCAGCCCATTCGTACCCGAGTTTTTTTAATATGGTAAATAACACTTTAAAATGATGGTTTTGTTCATTACCAACTGTGTAAATCAAGCCTGACAGCTTAGGATGATCTTTATATCGTTCTATAGCTGTTCCAACATCTTGAGTCATATAAACTGAGGTTCCATCCGCACGTAACAACAATTTATCATCCATTTTATGGTCGCTTAAATCACACCAAACAGAGCCGTCCTCTTTTTTATAAAAATCTTTATTTGTAAGACCTTTTTCTACAACATCTTTCCCTAATATATAAGTATCTGATTCGTAATATAATTTATCGAAATCAACACCCATTTCTTTATAGGTTGCATCAAATCCTTCATATACCCATCCATTCATGGTTTCCCATAATGAATAGATTTCTGGATCTTTTGCTTCCCATTTTAACAGCATGGCTTGAGCATCTTTAAATATTTCAGCCTCTTTTTCAGCTTCCTTCTGCTCCATTCCTCCTTCAACAAGCTCAGCAATTTGCTTTTTGTATTCCTTATCAAATGCCACATAGTATTTCCCTATAAGATGATCTCCTTTCATCCCTGTGGACTGAGGGGTTTGTCCATTTCCAAATAATTGCCAAGCCAACATGCTTTTACAAATATGTATTCCTCTATCGTTTATTATTTGCGTTTTATAAACCTCATGTCCATTTGCTTTTAGAATTTCGGCAACGGAATACCCTAAAAAGTTATTACGTAAATGTCCCAAGTGCAAAGGCTTATTTGTATTCGGTGATGAGTACTCAACCATAAACGTTTTACCAGAAGCAACACTAGATTTGCCAAAATCCTCATCTCTTGCCCAAACATTAAATTGATCTAGCCAAGTACTATCTTCTATTGTAAGGTTCAAAAAACCTTTAACAACATTATATGCATCAACAATTGTAGAATTATTAACCAACCATTCTCCTATTTCTTCAGCAGACTGTTCAGGGGATTTTTTTGTCACTTTCAATAAAGGGAAAACAACTAGAGTCAAATCTCCAGCAAACTCTTTCTTTGTTTTTTGAATTTGAATTTGTTGAATTTGTGGCTCATGGCTATATAGACCCTCTATCGCTTTTACCACATTTTGAATGATATTATCTACTACTCTCATTTAGGTACCGTTCTCTTAATAAATATTTTAATTGGAATCGAAAAGGAAATTGGACTAACCTCTCTTTTCAATGATAGATGTAGCATTCTCTAAAATACGAAATGCTGTCTCTGCCATTTTGTTTTGTTTGTTATCCAAACAAGGATTTATTTCTACAACCTCAAAACAGCTCACCCTCTTATCAATTAGAAAATGGTTTATTAAACCTCCTGCTTCTTGTTCCGTAATTCCGTTTGGGACAGGTGTTCCTGTCCCATAAGAAACCAGGTCACAATCCATACTATCAACATCAAATGATAAATATATAATATCGCATTCTTTTAAATATTCAAGAACCTCAGTTGAAACACTTTCAACACCATTTCTTCTAACATACTCAACATTAATACTTTTAATGGTGTTATTTGCAATAAAATAATCTTCTGGTTCTTCTGTATCTCTTAAACCAATAAAGACTAAATCTTCAGGATTAATTTTTGGTGCAATCCCACCAACATTTTTTAATTTCTCCCAAGTCTCAATTACTTCTGGTTCCAATTCCTTAACCTTATGTTCTTGATTATCCACATTTAAAACAGTAGCTAATGGCATCCCATGCATATTTCCTGAAGGTGAAGTATAAGGAGAATGTAAATCAGCATGTGCGTCTATCCAAATCACACCAAGGCGTTTATCTGGGTTTGCTTTTTTTATTCCAGCTATAGTTCCTCCAGCACTTGAATGATCACCTGCTAAAATTAAAGGGAACCTATTCTTCTGAAATGTTTCATCAACCTTATCGCAAATTTTATTGAAAACATTTAATACGCCTTCCATTCTCTTTGCACTTGGGAAATTAATCTCCTCAAATAGTCTATCATTTTCGTTTTCAACTTTCTCTAGTTCATGCTTATTAAAATAAGCACTTTTACTGTTAAAAGCAGCTATTCTTAATGCATCTACGCCAAGGCTTGAACCACGTGTACCAGCACCAATTTCTGAATTATTTTCAATTAAAACTATACGACTCATATTTGTAAGTATTGACTATTATTAATAGCGAACTGCGAGTTTACTGAAAATTGTTTAAACTACAATGTATATAGGGGATATAACAACAAAAAAGCACCCATTTATAACCAAATGGGTGCTTAATTTAAATTTTGTAATAAATTTTAATGATTTGCTTCGTATCTAGCTTTCAATCCGTCTAATACTGGTTGTAACCTTTTACCAAATGTTTTGTACTTCGCAACTCCTGCAACTTTAGCTTTTTGTAAGTAATTATCTGCGGAATCAAAATCATTTGTCCACATATATGCTTCAGCTAAATTTGCATATAATAAAGCAGTCACTTTTTTATTCACTCTAGACTTGCTATCTGCTGGATTACTTTCACCTAAAGCACTTTCCCATATAGAAATTCCTTTTTCAATTTTAGCAATAGCCTTTGTTCTTTCAACACCTTTAAACAACATGTCGTAACCAGACTTTACATTTGTATATGCATCAATTAAATCTGAATAGCTATGACCTTTGTGCTTTTTAACTGTATAGATTTCGGAAGATCTTCCTCTTTTTGGATACCCACATCTATCATTAATCAAATCATTAACAGCTTTTAAAGAAGTGGCTAACAATGTTTTCTGCTTTTCAGCCCAAAACGTATCATAGTTATCAATCAACCAAACTTCATGCTCATACTTATTATCATAAGTTTTAATCGCTGAAGTCTGAAGGTTGTCATTAATCGTTTCCGAAAGGATTACACCTTCACCAGGAACTTCAACAGTAACTTTAATTGGCATTTTACAAGAACTAGTATAAACATATTTCGTTTCAGCCCCAGTTCCTGTTTTCTTCATAGTAATACTTGCATTTTGGAACCCCATTATTGATAAAGTTATAACAGCTCCACCCTCACCTTTAGTATAACCTTCTATAGAAATAGCTCCATCTGTTTGAGCTTCTGTAACATCTTCCGTTAATAAAGGAAGTTTTATCTCTTCTTTTATAGGTTGGTTTGCATAGGGAGGTTTGATAGGCATAGGTGGTGCAACTGCAGGTGCAACAGTAGTATTTACTGTTCTTTCCCACTTCGCTAACTCCATTAAATATAATTTATCCATTCGCTTTTTATCTTCCAACCATGTCGCAAATTCTGCTTCAAAGGTTGATAATTTGTTTTGATAAACAGACATTGAATCTTCGTTGCTTTTTGTATAAGCAGAAATATCTGTAACAACATTAAATGTCGTAATATTCTTATTAATTGGATTTGATGGCAATTGTATATAGCTGAACGATACTTTTTGATCTTGAACATTTTGACCAAAAGATACACCAGCGATTAAAATTGCTATTGATAGTAGTACTTTTTTCATATGATTAATTTTTATTTTCTTCATCTATGACAAATTGGATGCCAAAAGATATTTCGAATGTATAAAAAAAAGTCAACTACTGCTATCATTTGCAATACTACTTCAACTTAGAAGCAAATACCTTTCTGAATTTTTCCAATTTAGGTTGGATAACATATTTACAATACTGTTCCTCACCATTTTGAGAATAATAATCTTGATGGTAATTTTCCGCAGCATAATAATTTGAAATGGGTAATATTTCTGTAACAATAGGATTATCCCATGCCTCAGATTCGTTCAGTTTATTTTTATATGTTTTTGCCAAATCTCCTTGTTCTTCTGTATGGTAAAAGATGACTGATCGATATTGTGTACCTACATCTGCTCCTTGCCTATTTAAAGTAGTTGGATCATGTGTTTTCCAGAATACTTCCAAAATATCCCCCAATGAAACTTCAGAAGAATTGTAAGTTACTTGGGCTACTTCTGCATGCCCTGTTTCTCCAGCACAAACCTCTTTATAGGTAGGGTTTTCAGCAAATCCACCTGCATAACCTGCAACAACTGATTCTACTCCTTTTAACTCACTAAAAACAGCTTCTACACACCAAAAACAACCAGCCCCTAAAGTAATTGTATCCATTTCTAAAGATTTGTTTAAATTTATTTTATTGTCCTCATTTTGTGCAACTATACACAAACTAGAAACAAACATAATTGTAATTATCGAAACCCATTTCAATATTTCTCCCATTTTTTAATCGAAATTAACTCGAATAAAAACATTTATATAGTAGCTGTACGACATTCCTTCCTTTTTCGCCATTTAATAAATAATCTATAGCGAATATCATTAATTAATAAAATAAGCATTGATTCCCATGTATCTTTTCGGCCAAGATGCATTTGCTACACAAACATAAATTCATGAAACTACTTATCCTTTTGTTGCTTTTTCCATTGGCTAATCTGTTTATTCAAAACAATTCAACCTTCAATTTAAATTCAGAAAAATCATATACTCAAAGCTCCAAAGCAAAAGAAGCCTTGGAATTCTGTAAAAAAAATGACTACGATACTGGTTTCTGTATTTTAGTAGATATGCGAATTCATTCAGGGAAGAATCGGATATTTATTTGGGATTTCGAAAAGGATTCATCCATTATTTCTGGTTTATGTAGTCATGGATGCGGTGTCAATCCTTGGGGTGAAGATGAAACGAAAACGGATCCTATATTTAGTAATACTTCTGACAGTCATTTATCTTCTTTAGGAAAATATAAAATTGGTAAAAGAGGATATAGTCAATGGGGAATAAATGTTAACTACAAACTTCATGGACTAGATGCAACCAACAAAAATGCGTACAAAAGATACATTGTGCTTCATTCGTGGGAAATGGTTCCAAGTGAATCTACTTACCCAAACGGTACGCCCGAAGGTTGGGGTTGTCCAGCTGTTTCAAATGACATGATGAGAATTTTGGACAAAAAGCTACAATCAACATCTAAGCCTGTTTTACTTTGGGTTTTTAATTAGATGATTTTGATATGTCTATTTCTAATTTCGGTAACTAAAGAGTATAGTTATATATGTTAAGTGCTTTTCTCTTTTTGTTACTCCTAAGGAACATTATTGGTAGCGAAGGCACTAGCATCCCAAAACCAACATAAACCAATGGTGATGTATCACCTCCCCAGCTATCAAATATTCCTAATATCACAAGGCTTGTCCCAGTCAGAGCGAGTCCATAATACAAAAAGTCTAGCTGTCTTGTTTGTCTCAAATATTTTAAACTTTTCTCATTATCCTTTAAATCTTCTTTTAAAAACCTTATTCTAGTTCTTTTCAAATCACCATCATCTTTATTATAAAAATCAACTGAAAAAGTCCCCATAAAATTTCGTGGAATTTTATAACTGTACAGGTTTATTCGCCCAGAGTCAACTCTACGAACAAAGGTACTTTGTCCAAAAAGAAGAGCATTCTTAGCATTTGCATAAAAACTATTATTATTTTGATAGAACTTAATTTGACGAGGCTTATACTCTATTCCATCAGCCAAAAAAACTCTCTTAATAGGTCGAAATTCTATCCTTTTTACTTCAATTTTTTCGCCATTATTTAATTCTATAAAATTTTTGTTTCCCCCTGTGTAGCTTTGCCCTTGAACAGTTAAAGAATTAATTATAATAAAAAAGAAGCTTAAATTAATTAATACTCGCCATGGAAAAGAAGTAGTTTTGTTATCAAGCAATTGGTTTACTCCACAGCAATGTTGACAATCCATAAACTTAGTCCTTTACAATTTTTATTGCCTTATTCACATTACCAACATACACTTTAACCGTATACATTCCGATGGACATCCCTAAGTCCTGAGCAGAATACTCTTCTCCCGCTTCATTAATCATTTTTACTTCTTGAAATATTAATTGACCTATGTCATTATACATCTCAACAGTTACATCAACTTTATCTGGATTTTCTACATAAAGAGTAAAAGATTCATTGAAAGGACTAGGTCCAATTACCGCTACATCTGGAATAGTTGCAATTGCTACTTCGCTTAGTTTAATCCAAATAGGGTTTGTAAAAGAATGGAAATAATCAAAATCAGTTTTATAAGTCTGCTCGCTCCCAGTATAATCTATAAAAGTTTGAAGCTCAGCTCGAATATAGAAATATTCATCTTGAGGTGTATTTCCAACACCCAATACTAAATCTAAAATATCTGTTAAAGAGTAACTTTCTAAATTATCACCAGTAACAGTTGTAACAGGGATGTTTTTTCTAACCTCTCCAGATTCTGTACCAACAATCATTGTTATTTTAGTTACATCCCCAAACTCTAGAGAAGTTGTGTAATTGTAATTAAAATAGTAATCGTCAAGTGTCAATGTATTAACAATTGCATCCGCTCCCATCATTACTTCATTTGATGAATTTTCACCATCGTCACTTATTCCTATAGTTAGGATTGGTCCATCAGATAAAGTTGTATTACCATGATACAAAGATTTTAAAACATTTTCCCCATTGGTTCCCATTCCATTTTCTGAGTAGGTTAACGTATTTAGTTTTCCAACGGCATTGTTACTTATCGTACCTGTTATTCCCCAAAAATCATCTGTATTTGAAAAATTGAACGATCCATGTGCATCCGCTCCAGCAGCAATATATAACTTCCAGTTTTGATATGATGAATCCTGATTTTTCAGTTGCAATCCTAGTTGATTAATAAAATTCGTAATCTCTTGAGCTTGTCTAAACTTTTTTATATGAAAACTAAATGATGTTGTATCTGTTTGTGAAAAAGGACTTGACACATTTAGCACGTCCCATGGGTCATTTGCATCGCCGGTAGTTGACAATGAATTCCGTACGTTCCAGATTTGAGCACCTTTTATACCATCCTTAACCAATTTATTAGATGAAAATAACAATATATCAGAATCAGCGGTTAGATCGTTTGCAATTATTCCTCCTCCAGTTTCTGGGAAATCAAGCGAATTATCAGGAAAATTTGCATGTCCTAGATTCCAAATACCACCTCCAACTGTGATTGACAATTCAGATTCTGTAGCAAAAGGATGAGCAGCATAAGAGAACCCATCAAAAGAAGCTAGATCGGCAGCAACAATATCGACTGTTTTAGAAGTCCCCGAAAGATCACCGTCACCATCTCCTAAAAAGGGAAATGTTGATACAGATGTATAACTTGGATAAGCTAACATATGTACTAGATCTCCATTTGAATTATTTACAGCGACTTCTTGTCCTGGAATGTAAATTAAAGAAGGATCAGCTGCATTTAGGGCAGCTGCTTCTGCTTTTATAATAGCCCAATTTGTATTAATATTTCCACTTCCATAATTATCAAAATCTGAGGTGTGATCTGTTGTCGTAATCCAATCCAACCCAATCATTTGGGCAGCTTGTTTCGTACCACTTAGAGGCAACCCAATTTCTGCAGTGTTTTGTGTAAACATTGAATGAAGGTGCGTGTCTCCTCTGTAGAAATTAGATTGAGAAGGAAGCGCATCATCTGATCTAAAAACTCTTAATCTACTAACATCATAATCTGGAATCCAACCAGTATTATCATATTTCACATAAACTTCAATGTCAATTACGTTACCAAATCCAGCTAAATCTGCGGGCGGTATTGTAAAAGAAAAGTACCAAAAGTCTTCATCTATTTGAACGTAAGTATTGGATGGAAAAGGCCATGGTGCAGTTTCTTCATTAAAATCTATAGTATTACTCGCTGACGACGTAAAGCTATTCATATCAAAACCGCGAACTCCTAATCCACCATCATCTACTGATTGGCATGAAAACATATTATTAAAATCAGTAGTACTAAGTGAACTATATGTTAAGGCTGAACCAAATGATGCGTCAGTTGCATTTTTAATTTTGATGTCGATATAATCAACCTGATTTCCATTTCCTACGATTTCATCAGCATCGTGTAAAAATATGTGAACTGGTATTCCTTGTTCACTTCCACTACCATTCGTTTTATTCATTCTCCAAGGTGCATCCGCAACAAAGTCAGACAAAGGACTATTTCCTTGTTTAAAGACAGGACTATCCCAGCCGCCCCAATCATCTTTTTTACCAAAAATTTCGGTAATTTCAATCTGAATTAAATCAGATTTTGGATTAATCCATTTTTTGGGAATCTCAAAACGCTCTGAGAAATACTTGTGCTCTGCCTTTAAAATCGGATAATATTTCTGAAAAACCGATTTTGTATTGACTACAAATTCAATTTTAATATCTCTTACTTCAACTGAATGAATATTTTCCACATCGAAAGAATAAACGAAAGTATTCTCTGTTTCTGTTACTTCGACGTTTATTATAGCTAAAAATTCTCCTCTGTGTGCAAACGAGGATAATCCGATAAAAAGTGCAACAATAAAAGTGGTTAATCTCATAGGTTCTTGAGTATTTTTCTAATTTCACGCTAAATTAAGCATATATAATAGTGTATAAAATATTTCCTATTAAAAAGTGAAAAGAATTGGTTTAATATCTGATACACATGGTCATTTCGATGATAAGTATAAAAAGTACTTTGAAGAATGTGATGAAATATGGCATGCTGGCGATATAGGTGACATTAGCGTCACGGATCAATTAAAAAAAATAGCTCCTCTTCGTGCAGTGTATGGAAATATTGATGGACATGTTCTCAGAGCAGAATTTCCAGAACATCGGAGGTTTGTTTTAGAGGGAGTTGAAGTGTGGTTAACACATATTGGTGGAAGACCCTATGTTTATGATTGGAACATTAGAGATAAAATAACTAAAAATCCACCACAATTATTCATTTGCGGACATACTCATATTTGCAAAGTTCAAATGGATAAACGATTGAAAATGTTATATATGAACCCAGGTGCTGCAGGTATTTATGGAATTCATAAAGTACGAACCATTCTTAGGTTCACCCTCGATAAAGGAAAAATAAAAGATCTTGAAGTAGTTGAGCTTGGAGAAAGAGCTTAACGAAGTCTATCTAATGACTTGATTAAAGCTTCATCTTTTCGAATATTTCTATTTGCCATAAACATAATAGGTAATGCAGCTACTGGTAAAAACATTCCTACTCCAAATGAAACCGAATTTGAATCAAGCTCAAATTGTCCCTTTAGGGAATAAAAGTCAATAAAAATAAAGGCAATTGTTATAGCTAGTATAAGGTAGACCAAACGTCCTACAGTAATTTGCACCTTTCTTTTTTTGTATTGCAATATCGAAAACAATGCTAACCCCATAGACAGTGCAATTGTAATATAGTACGGAAAAAACGTACTTATTTGATTCGTGTTTTCCGAAACTCCATAAGCATTAAACAAAATATCGCCCTGTTCCAAAGTATATGTAGCAAATGGAAATGCGAAGGTCAATCCTAAAACTATCGCTGCAATCACTAAATAAATTGTTTGAATTCGTTGTATCATCTTTCAAAAATTGAAATACAAAGATATTTATTTTATCCTTTAATAATCTCAAATCTTACTACTAAAAAGAGTCTGTTTATTTCTAAAGCGGAAAAATATATTAAAAGACATTAGTAAGTACATTATTTTACTTATGTTTGTATTGTTCTAATTAACAAAGATACTCGGTCGAGTAATTACTATTTTTCCAAAAGACATCAGAATAATTTTAAGAATACATTCTATACAAAACATAATCAATACGAATACATGTACGATATTTTAGATTTAAACAACAAAAAAGTTGGTGAATTAAGAGATATAGCTGAGAAGTTAAATCTTACAAAATTTGATAAATTAAAAAAGCAAGAACTGGTTTATAAAATCTTAGACGAGCAAGCGATTAATCCTCCTAAAGCAGAGAAAAAAGAATCTGTTAAAGTTGAGAGAAAACCTGTTAACAAAAGGCAAGAAAGCAAAAGACCGGAAAATAAAAAACCTGAAAACAAAGGTAATTTCCCTAAATCAACTGAGAATACTAAAGCAAAATCGCAAGGCGAGCAAGATTTATTCTCAAAAGACGAAACTAAAGAAGTTGAGATTAGTGAATCAATGAGTAAAAGGGTTAATCCAAACAGACCTAATCCTGTTTCAAGACCTACGGATAAAAACAAACCAAATCATCCTAGAAAAAATAACGACAACAGACCACCAAAAAAAGACCCTGCAGTTGAGCATGGATATAATTTTGACGGTATTGTTATTAGTGAAGGTGTTTTAGAGATAATGCCAGATGGTTATGGATTTTTAAGATCATCTGATTATCACTATTTATCATCTCCTGATGATGTATATGTTTCACAATCTCAAATTAAATTATTTGGATTAAAAACAGGTGACACAATCAGAGGTGGTGTAAGGCCTCCGAAAGTAGGTGAGAGATATTTCCCATTAATCAATGTTGAAAAAATCAATGGAAGAACTCCTGAATTTATAAGAGATAGAGTTCCTTTTCAATATTTGACCCCATTATTTCCTTCTGAAAAATTTAAGTTAACAGGGCACCAAAACGAGACAATTTCTACTCGTATAATGGATTTGTTTGCTCCTATAGGGAAAGGACAAAGGGGAATGATTGTAGCACAACCAAAAACGGGTAAAACGGTTTTATTAAAAGATGTTGCAAATGCAATTGCTGCCAATCACCCTGAAACATACTTAATGGTTCTTTTAATTGATGAAAGACCAGAAGAGGTTACGGATATGCAAAGAAGCGTAAATGCTGAAGTAATTGCCTCTACATTTGATGAACCTGCAGATAGACACGTAAAAGTAGCTAATATTGTTCTTGAAAAAGCGAAAAGAATGGTAGAATGCGGACATGATGTTTGCATCTTATTGGATTCTATTACACGTTTAGCAAGAGCTTATAACACGGTAATGCCAGCTTCTGGTAAAGTACTTACGGGTGGTGTTGATGCAAATGCATTACACAAACCGAAAAGATTTTTTGGTGCAGCAAGAAAAATTGAAAATGGTGGTTCTTTAACTATCCTTGCAACAGCTCTTACTGAAACTGGATCTAAAATGGATGAAGTAATCTTTGAGGAATTTAAAGGTACAGGTAACATGGAGCTACAATTAGATAGAAAAATATCTAATCGAAGAATTTTCCCTGCTATCGATATTTTAACTTCAGGAACAAGAAGAGAAGACTTATTATACGATAAAGAAATGCTTCAACGTATTTGGGTATTGAGAAAATACCTTGCGGATATGAACCCAATCGAAGCTATGGAATTCATGAAAGATAGAATTCATAACACTAAGAGCAATGAAGAGTTCTTGGTTTCAATGAATGGATAACAATTTAAAATAACGAAAGCTTACTTAGGTAATGCTTTCGTTTGTTTACCTATGAATCACGCAATCAAAACAGCATTAATTTGGGCCGGAATATATATGGCTATTGAAATTGGGATTGTTTTAGCTGGTTATAACCATGACCCTAGCGTACATGTTATTGCATTTGGAGCAAACACACTATGCTTACTTTTAGCAGTTGGTATTAGCATTGTTTCTAATTTCAATAAGAAAAAGCATGAAGGCGTAAGTATTGTGGTAGATTTAAAAACGGGAATAAAAACGAGTGCTATATATGCTTTAACAATTGCTTGTTTTCTTTTGGTTTATTATAAATGGATTGATCCTGAGTATCCTGAAATACGAAGGCAGCAATGGATTGAAATGACGGAAACAGCGCAATTTTCAGAAGGTGTTGGAGAAACCATTAAAAGTAACCCTGACATGTACTATGGTAAATCCGCTGAAGACATAAGGGATAATGAACAAGAAGGGATTAATATGCTTTTAAACCCTAACAAAGTGTTCCTAATAAGCTTATTAGCATTACTTGTTTTAGGAATGTTCTATTCGTTTCTGGTCACTGGTTTCAATCGACTTGTGTTAGCTAAATTAGGTTAGACATTACCACCTCTTTAGTTTATGAAACACCACTGCTATTATATTAGGATGTTCAGATGAAACATATTATACAGGTGTTACAAACGACTTAAATAGAAGGTTTGATTAACATCAATCTGGTGAAAATAAAAACTCCTACACTCACAATAGAAGACCTTTAAAACTTGTATTTAGTGCTGAATTCAATAATATCGAAGTAGCTATTGCCAAAGAGAAACAAATTAAGAAATGGTCTAAAAATAAAAAATTGGCCTTAATAAATGGAGATTTCGATTTACTTCCTGGATTGAGTAAGAAAAAGTTTGACTAGTTCTCGATACGCTTCGCTACTCGAACTGACAAACTTCAATATGCTGCACTATTTCAGCTGACAAAACTAAAGGAGCTTAAGTCTTTTTTCAAATCCAATAACAACCAATGTCACTTCGAGTGATTTCGGGATTATATTGAGTACAAGCGAAGTATAAGATTGAAATTGTATCGAGAAGTGACTAGACCAACAACTCTTCTGCTAATTCGGCAAAATCAACTCCATCAAAATTACCACTACTCATCATAAGTAGGTTTTTGTTTTGCCAATTATTGTTTCTTAAATTCTCAACTAACACGTTGGAATCTGTGAATACAGTAATATTATCCGAATTGAAAGCATTTTTCACCTCTTCAGGTGAAAGGTCTTGCAATTTTTTATGTGCTAACGTTTTTGGACTATAATAAACAAATGCTTTATCAGCATTCTTCATTGCACCATCATATTGGCTTAAGAACTCCTTGTTTAAACTACTAAATGTGTGCAATTCCATACAAGCTATCAATTCTCTTTCTGGAAATTGTGTTTTTAAAGCTTGTGTTGTTGCTTTCAGCTTTGAAGGCGAATGCGCAAAATCTTTATACATAACCGAAGTAGCTGTTCTTTTAACAAGCTCTAGCCTTTTTGAAGCTCCTGAGAAGCTTTGAATGGCTTTATAAAAATCAGATTTTGAAACGCCTACTTCTTGGCAAACTAACAGTGCACCATTCAAATTTTGAAGATTGTGTTCACCGAAAATTTCTAATGAATGTTCATTGCCTTCTTCATCCTTCAATATTGAAATACCATTTTCTATTCTATGCTGATGTGTTCCATAAGGGACTTGTTTAATATTTGCAGCTGCATTTTGCGAAACATTTTTTACATTTTCATCCAACTCACAATAAACAATGGTTCCATTTGGTTCTATTTTATCAATGAAAATTTCAAATTGTTCTACATAATTTTCAAACGTAGGAAACACATTAATATGATCCCAAGCTATTCCACTTAACAAAGCAATATTTGGATGATACAAATGAAACTTAGGTCTTCTATCAATTGGAGAGCTTAAATACTCGTCTCCTTCTAAGACAGCAATTTTGGCATCTTTAGATAGTTTTACCATACATTCAAAACCTTCCAACTGGGCACCCACCATATAATCATGATCTATATTGTGGTAATTTAGCACATGTAAAATCATAGAGGTAATAGAAGTTTTTCCATGGCTCCCTCCTATTACAATACGTGTTTTATCTTTTGTTTGCTCGTAAATGTATTCAGGATATGAATAAATTTTCAATCCTAACTCTTGCGCTTTCAATAGCTCTGGATTATCTTCTCGAGCATGCATTCCCAAAATAATAGCATCCAAATCAGAAGTAACCCTTGAATCATTCCAACCAATTGAATTAGGCAATAGACTGTATCTATCTAATCGTCCTTTAGATGGTTCAAATATTTCATCATCAGAACCTGTCACCTGGTATCCTTTTAAATGTAGGGCTATTGCAAGATTGTGCATTGCACTCCCTCCTATTGCTATAAAATGTACTCTCATATTACTTCAATTGAATACTAAATTTAGATATTCTACATGTTCAAAATATTTTCTGTTTTTAGATTTATAAACACCCTTGTATTAGTTATAAAATTTATCTTTGAAAAAAGTCTGATTATCATTTCAAATCAAAACATACCACTTGCGGAAAGAATGCGTCCTAAATCACTTGATGATTACATAGGGCAAGAGCATTTGGTGGGTAAAGACAAACCGTTAAGGAAAGCAATTGAAAGTGGTAGTTTACCATCAATGCTATTTTGGGGTCCTCCTGGCGTTGGCAAAACAACTTTAGCACAAATAATTTCAGAAACACTAGACAGACCTTTTTATACTTTATCTGCAATAAGTAGTGGTGTAAAAGACATTAGAGAAATAATTAGTAAAGCTCAAGGTACAGGAATGTTTAGTGGAGGAAGCGCTGTGCTTTTTATAGATGAAATTCACAGATTCAGTAAATCACAACAAGATTCTTTGCTTGCCGCCGTAGAAAAAGGAACAATTACTTTAATAGGAGCAACCACTGAAAACCCTTCATTTGAAGTTATTTCAGCGTTATTATCTAGATGTCAAACCTATGTTTTGGAACACCATACAAAAGAAGATTTGGAGGGATTAATAAACAAAGCATTAACTGAAGACATAATATTAAAACCGCTAAAGGTAAAAGTAAAAGAAACAGAAGCTTTACTAAGAATATCTGGAGGAGACGCTCGAAAGCTTTTAAATATTCTTGAAATCGCAATTAATGCGCTTCCTGCTGGGGAAAAGGAAATTACAAATGACTTTGTTCTTGCCAATGTCCAACAAAAAGTTGCAATGTATGATAAGAATGGTGAACAGCACTATGACATTGCATCTGCATTAATCAAATCTATTCGGGGTAGTGATCCTAATGGAGCTGTATATTGGCTAGCTAGAATGATTGAAGGAGGTGAAGATCCCAAATTTATTGCTAGAAGACTACTTATTTCAGCATCCGAAGATATTGGAAATGCCAACCCTACAGCCCTAATAATGGCTAATTCCTGTTTTGAAGCTGTTAGTAAAATTGGCTGGCCAGAAAGCAGGATTATTTTATCACAATGTGCAATTTATTTGGCATCTTCTTCTAAGAGTAATGCTTCTTATGAGGCGATTGGCACGGCTCAAGCAATAATAAAAAGTACTGGAGACTTAGAGGTTCCGCTTCATTTGAGAAATGCTCCAACGAAGCTAATGAAAGACCTTGGTTATGGAAAAGAATACGCTTATTCACATACTGCAGATGTAAATGAATTGCATAAACAAGAATTTTTACCTAAAGAATTAGAAGGAAGAGTTATCTATCAGCCAAAAAATAACCAGAGAGAACAGGATTTAAAAAAGTATTTGAATTTTGTTTGGAAAGGTAAATACGGGTATTAAGTTTATTAACCAATTAATATATAATTAGAACTTCCTCAGTCTTCGTCACGAACATCTGCAAAAGCCATTAGCTTCTCTCTACGGTGTGCTATCATATAGTAAACACTAATAGCAAAACCTCCTATTCCTTGTTCTACCATTTGCCAAGAAAAGTTGACAATTGTGTGCTCTATCCCCTCTCCTTGAAAAGAAACCCCAAGCACAAATGCAATTAAATACAACATAAAACCTGCGACTACACTAATTGTAAAATGTTTAAGAATTCTGTGTTCTTCTGGTTTATAAGTCATTAACACAAATGAAAGTGCTCCTCCGACTGCTAAATAAAGTATACCAAGCAACCCAAAGAATAAAGTTTTGTCATAAGATATGAGTTGCAAGTCATTTAGTAAAACACCATGCCAATAATAGGAAAGTGCAAACATTATGACTGCACTAAAAACTGTAGCTATTAATAAACGAAGTAACTTCATGTTTCACTTACTTAATACAAATATAATTCGAAATGGTCTTTATCAGTCATTTAATTTGACAATCTTACTGTTTTTTACGATAAAAGGGAAACAAATCCCTATTTTTGGAACATTATGAAGAAGATTATTTTGCTTCTAATACCGATAATCCTTCTTTTTTCATGTAAAAAAAGAGAGGATACTATCCGATGGAACATTAATGGATTAGCTCCTGCCGTTTATGGCGAACTATCCATTTTTGATATTCTTCCTGATTCCGTGTTGGTTACAAATACTGATAGCACTATCAATATTAATTTAGGTGTAAATCTTTATACTTTAGATTTAGATTCATTGGTTGGAGTTCCTGACACGATATTAAATGACACTTTCGCATTACCATTTCCGGTTCCGGTTACAGTTAGCCCTGGTCAAATATTTGTAAATCAACCTGAAGAAAACAACATGAGTATGGGAGGTGCCGAACTTACCTATATTACAGTTAAAAGCGGGACAATTAATTACCAATTAACTAGCACCATTCAAGGAAAAATAATCTATGAGTACCAAATTCCGGTAGCAATAGATGCAAATGGAAACGCATTTAGTCAGCTAGTTTATGTAGACGCTGCTTCTCCTGGAAACCCTGCTTCGGCCAATGGAAGTTTTGACCTAAGCGGATATTCCATCGATTTGTCAGGCATATCTGGAAATAGCTATAATGTAATTCAAACCAACGTAAATATTAAAGTTGATCCAACAAACGGCAGCGATGTTACTGCTTCGAACCAAGATACTGTTTACACCACTAACGAATTAAGTAGTATTAAAATAGATTATGCAAAAGGATATTTTGGAAACGAAAGTTTTGCAATTGGGCCTGAAAAAATCAATTCAACAGCTTTCAATAATATAATAGCTGGGGATATTGATATCGATCAAATTGATGTCGATTTGGAACTAGTAAATGGAATTGGGGTGGATGCAAGTATCGCTTTCAACTCTTTAACCGCATCGAACAATAGTAGTGAAATTGCACTTAGCCACTCGATTATAGGTAACAACATCAACATTAATCGAGCAAATGAGGTAGGCTCTGTAATTTACCCCTATTACTTTACAACTCTATTAAACAATTCTAATTCAAATATTGATTTCATGTTAGAATTGTTACCCGACTCCATTGGTTATGGGTTAGATTTGGAACTTAATCCCTTAGGGAATGTGTCTGCTCATAATGATTTTATTTCTTCGGATGCACCTATGGAATTAAACATGAATGTAAATCTTCCATTAAGCATTATTGCAAATAACCTTACACTTGCGGACACCATAGATATACAAATTAGTGACACCTCAGGGCTACATTCTGTAATGCTTAATATTAATCTAGAAAACGGATTCCCATTAGAAGCACAGTTAGATTTAGCATTACTGGATCAAAATGACATGGTTGTTAGCCATATCTATTCTCCTATGTTAATTCCTTCAGCCACGATTGATGGAAATGGAATCGTATCAGATATCTCTGTTTCAACTCATCAATTAACATTAAATCAGAAAGACTTCAATACCTTAATTCAAAATAAAAAATTAGTTCTAAAAGTCATTTTCAATACTCCAACTTTCACGAGTCATATTGATATTTATGATTATTACAAGCTAAAATTCAACGTGGTAGCAGATTTTGAATATGGAGTAGAAATAGAATAAAATTGAAAAAAATAGTTTACATATTATTAATTCTATCGAGCCCAATATTTGCTCAAAACAATGGTAGTAATCAGTTGTTTGAATATGCCGATACCAACTCAATGGTATTAAATATTTATGCAAATGGAAATTATGGATCTTCCATATTCAATAATGAGTTTATTGATATTTTTAGACTAGGGGGATTTATAGACAATGATATGAAAGACAAAGGGCTTTCTAATTCAAGGAGGATTAACTATTTTGGAGGTGAAGGTTCCTATGGGATTTCTTTTTCTGATCCCATTCACAAAGTTTTGGGGGATTGGGGATATTACGTAGATATTTCTTCTAACAGATCTGCTGGAGTTCAATTTACAGATGATTTGTATGAATTAGTTTTTTATGGTAACAAAAGTAGTGCTGGAGACACTTCCTATATTGGGCAGACAGGATTCCATTCAAGAAGCTTTAATAAATTTGCATTTGGACTTGATAATAACAAATTAAAAATTGGTTTATCCTTCTTGAGCTTTGGAAATTATAGTCAAGGTTTAATACAAAATGGCTATGTCTTTACAGATTCTTTGGGAAGTAATTTATCCTTAGACATTAATGGAAGTCAATTCCAAAGTAACAAGGTTCTATCCCATGTTGGGAGTGGTTTTTCTTTGGATTTTGAATATCGATTATCACAAGAACGTATTTCCAAAGACAGTTCACATACTAAAGAGACAACGATAATAGTTGGAATTAAAAATATTGGGATTTACGTTTCTCGCAAAAACTCAATTCTAACTGAAGTAGACACAACTTATAACTATAGTGGCTTTGAGGTAACAAATATTTCTGATTTTGGTAATTCCTTAATCAGCCAACAGCAACTAACAGATTCTGTTAGAATTCTATCTGATACAACTCGTATTGTAGGTATGTTACCGTTCGAAGTTTATTTTTACAAACCTCCTACCTACTTAAAGAAATGGGAACTTATTTATGGTTTTAGATATAAGATACAAAGCTCATATAGGGCATTTTTATATTTAGGAGGAAACTTACACTTACAGAACAAAATGAATATTTCTTCTTACCTTGCTTATGGTGGTTACAGCAAATTACAATTTGGACTCGCTTTGAACAAACGTTTTAAGGACAACCTATTAATAGAATTAAACAGTAATAATTTATTAGGATTATTTTCAAAATCCCAATACGGTATGGCTGCTGGAATTTCGTTGAAGTATAATTTAAAATGAAACTAATTATATACATATTACTACTTAGTCCTGTTATTTCTTTCGGGCAAATAACTTTTTTCAATTCTTATGGAGGAGAAGGAAATGACTATGGAAAAAGTATTGTAACAGCCTTAGATACAAGCTATACTGTAATTGGATCTACAGAAAGTTTTGGAAATGGAAATACAGATATGTATTTATTCAACATTGACTCATTAGGGGACCTTAAATGGTCTAAAACATTTGGAGGAACTAATGTTGATTGGGGAATGGACCTAAAACAAACTATTGACACTGGGTACATTTTGTGTGGTTACTCCAATAGTTATTCTTGGGATTATGACATCTTTATAGTTAAAACCGACCAGAATGGGGATAGTTCTTGGACAAAAACTTATGGTGGAAATGATTGGGATTTTGGATATAGTATTGAAACTACTTCTGATACAGGTTATGTAATTGCAGGTGAAACTTACAGTTATGGATCTGGAATTTCTGATGGATACATTATTAAACTGGACAGCATTGGAGATACACTTTGGACTAAAACATTCGGAGGAACAGGAAAAGATGCTTTTTACGACGTAATAGAAGCTTATAATGGTGATTTACTTTTTGCAGGTTCCACAACATCTGTTGATGGTGATTTAGATTATTGGTTAGTAAAGACAGATAGCCTTGGGAATGAATTATGGCAATACACCGCTGGAGATTCGTTGAATGAGGTGATAAATAGTGTGATTGAACTTACTGATAGTAACTACTTTTTTATTGGAACGAAAGAATCTATAACAGGGACAAGTCTTGGAATGGAGTTTTATAAACTTAATGAAACAGGTACATTCATGTACGGTAACAACTATGATTTGGCAAATGATGAAACGGGTAATTTCATTGTACAATATGCAAACGAAACAGATGTTATTTTAGGTGGGAGTAGTAACTCTCTTGGAAATGGAGGTCACGATGTAAATAGCCTTAAGATAAATGAATGGGGATTTGGATCAATTTATTCAAATGATGGAACTTATGAAGATGATATTTCAGAACAAGCTGATACCACCGCTGACAATGGAATTGTAATTGTAGGAACTACGGGAGGTACTGTAAATGGAATTAAAAGCGTATTTGTTATGAAAACTGATGCTAATTTAGATTCGAATCCAACTATATCTGAAGTTTTTGATATCACGTCAACCAACAACCTTGAAGTAAAACCTGAGCTACATATATATCCAAATCCTGCGTCCAATATTATTACTGTAAAAAGTGAGACAAACTCATTAAACAGAACTTTTGTAATTTATAATGTTCTAGGTGAAATTATTAATACCGGAGAGACTGATAACAATGAAATCGAAATAGCAACCTTAAAATCGGGGGTTTACTTTGTAGCATTTCCAAAAGAGTCAAACGAACTTTTCAAGTTTACGAAGATCTAAATCGAGCAACAAAATAATGCTCACTTTTTGTATTAAAAGTTTCTTCGAATTCTGATTGTGAAAGTGGAGAAGGGCTTTCGATAAAATTTTTCAAAGTATAAATACTGTATTTTACCTCATCAAAAAAGTTCCACATTTCAACTGGAGTTGCATCGTAAATATCTGAAGCTCCTAGTTCGCATTCAAAAACAATAACAGGATTGAATTTACTAATGGTCTTTATTCCTCCTTTCAATACATTTAATTCTGCTCCTTCAACATCAATTTTAATTAAATCAATTCTTATCGCCTCAAATAATTGATTATCTAATGTATCTATGGTGATTGTAATTTCCTCAATTGATTCTTTCCCAGGATAATTTCGCTTTTTTATACCGCTATACATGGGATTCGACTTTACATAATTAAAGGTTGTCTCTCCCCTCTCATTACTAAGCCCAAGTTGTCTAATGTCATTCGTTTTACCGAAATTTAAAACAAGGTTCTTATATAAATAGGGAATTGGCTCAAAACCAACATGAGAACCTTTAGGAGCAAATTTAACTGCTTCCAAAAGGAAGTCACCTTTATGGCATCCAATATCCACAAAAGAAGAATCCTTTTCCAAAACGATGTGCATGATTTTTTTAACCAGCGCATCGTATTTTCGATCTTTTATAAAATCAATGGGAATTCTATTAACTAATTTTTTAAAAGCTTTTTTCATGCTTCCTTATCCTTGCTTATAACACCTACGAAGATTAGGAAACTTCGTTACCTTTTATTTGATTTAAAGAATAATTACTTCTGTTCTCCTGTTTAAAGCTTTGTTTTCAGCAGTATCATTTTTATCTCTTGGCTTACTTTCACCATAACCTTTGTATTTTAATCTAGCTTTATCTACACCTTTCTCTATCAACCAGTTTACTACTGCTTTTGCTCTATCATCAGACAATTGTAAATTATGTGCATCATTTCCATCGCTATCAGTGTGACCACCTAATTCAATTTTAAGACTCTCATTTTTATTCAAAATACCTAATAATTTATTCAATTCTGTTACTGATTCAGGCTTCAAAACAGACTTATCTGTATCGAAAAAGATATTTTCAAGTACAAATGGAGCCCCTTTTTTTATTGGTCTCATCGGTACATCCACTAAAAATCCTTCTTCGTTTTTCTCAAGCCTATCTATTGAGTAATTCTCTGAATAAAAGAAGTAACCATCATGTTCAGCAATTAAAGCAAAATCTTTATTAATGGGTAATGCTACAATGAACTCACCATTTCCACGATTTGCTACTGCTCTCTTAAACATGACACCTGTTTTTAAATCAATTAACTGAAAATCTGCTGCCAATGGTTTTTTCGTTTCAACATCATAGACTTTTCCTTTCATAAAAGTCGTTTTAATAGGACGTTTACTTTCTGGAATTACAAAAGAATATAAATCCAAGCTTCCGAACCCACCATCTCTATTTGAAGCGAAATAAGCAAATTCCCCGCTAGACGAAACCAAAGTACTGTTCTCTTCTTTAAACGTATTGATAGGATAACCTAAGTTTTCTGGCTTTCCCCATTCTCCTTTTTCATCTAATCTACTTACATAAATATCTAAGCTTCCCATCCCAGGGTGCCCATCTGAAGAAAAATACAAAGTTTGACCATCTGGATGTATTTGAACAGACTCTTCCCTACCTGGTGTATTTATTTTGTTACTTAATTTTTTGGGAATTGACCAAGTTCCATTATTCTGAATTTGTGTCATGTAAATATCTTGTTCTCCAGGATTTCTTCTTTGTTTGTAACGCACCGTACCTCTAATAAAATATAAGGTCTTACCATCTGAAGAAAAACTAGGTTGCGATTCCCAATTACCAGTATTTATTGGCGCTCCCATATTAAACGGTCTCGACCAATTATCTCCTTCCTTTTCACTGACAAATAAATCACAACTTCCCTTACCTTCTCTTCCTTCTCCGTACTCAAGCTCCCCTCTTTGTCCATATTCACAACCTACAAAAATTACATATTTTCCATCTGCCGAAAAAGTAGGAGCTCCTTCGTTATAAATAGAGTTTACACTTTTACTTATTGGATTACTTAAGTTCCATTGACCTCCATTTGCTTCACTAATAAAAATATCTTCTTGATGACCGCCAGCTACCGCACTTGCATCTAAAATATCTCTTGTAAAAAGTAATGTATGATCATCCGCAGTAATTGAGGGAAAATACTCCGGTCTTTCTGTATTTACATTAGGACCTAAGTTTACAGGTTCAAATTTTACTGGATTTTTCATTGCATTAATCGCAAAATCAGCATTGGTAATAAACGTTCTACATTTTTCAACAAAATCTGGATTTGCATTTCTATTTTGCGTGTACCTTCCAGCATTCTTTTTGGCTCCTTCATAATCACCAATAGCCATTTGAAGACTTGCTAAATAAAAATATTCTGACGGAGAAAACTGTGGAGATAACTGCATCATTTTTTGCTTATATGCAATTGCCTCTTTAAACTCTCCTTTATCAATACTAATATTGGAAAGTAAAGCATATGCTTCTGTAAATGAAGGGTCTTTTTCTAGTGCCTTTTTTGCATTTTCTTCGGCACAACTTAAATTTCGTCTACCAGTTGTTGTACTTACCTGTCCGTAACAAGTTCTTGCAGCTTCGTAAAGTTTAATTGCCTTCTTATTATCCGAAGTATAGGACATCCCTGGTTGTGCCACCACCTTACAAGAAGTAATAGCAATAACAACCATAATTAAACTCAACGTTTTTTTGTGAAAAGTCATTCTCATTATCTAATGTCTAAATATTTATGTGTTTGCAAGGATATATTCCATTCCGGATTATTCTTAACAAAGTCTATTATTAATGGAGTTATCTCTTTTTCTTTACTCCATTCTGGCTGCAAAAACAACTTGCAATCCTCTCCCACTTTTAAAGCATGCCCCAAAGCCCATCCAAAGTCTGATTTATTGAATACGATCACTTTTAATTCGTTCGCCTGTTCAAATACAGTTTCATCTGGTGCCTTAAATTTCTTTGGAGAAAAACAAATCCAATCAAAATTCCCAACAATTGGATAAACTCCTGAAGTTTCAATTGCAATTTCACATCCTAATAAATTTAACTCGTTTGTTAAACGTGTTAAATCGTACATAGCAGGTTCTCCACCCGTTATAACTACGAATTTGCAATTGGTTTCTTTAACATCAGAAATAATTTTTTTTATGGATGTCATTTCATGCTCATTTCTATCCCAACTTTCCTTTACATCACACCATACACACCCGACATCGCATCCAGCTAATCGAATAAATACAGCAGGTCTCCCACTATAATATCCTTCTCCTTGAATAGAATAAAACTGTTCCATCAAGGGTAATTTATCCCCCAAATTCCTTTCTGACACTTCTATTATTTAATTAATCTTTCTTTTCCTTATCCTCGTAGCCCCACTTCTCTTTATTCTCTTTGTTCTCCTTTTCCTCTTTCTCTTTTTTCTTTCTTGCTTTCTTCTCTGCTTTCGTTTCTTCTTTATCTTCAGTCTGTCCAGACATTATTTTATTCAGCTCAATTAAATCTTCGTCATTTTTAGGTTTACCAAACTTATCGTATTCAACTACTTTAACTTCTTTTCCTCCCTCGAATAAAATGCTTAATGCATTTTTACCATCTGCTTGAAAGTGTTCCCAAAGTCCATGCTTTTCGCCTCCTTTAAAATTTCCTTCTTGTTTTAATTGACCATCTTCAAAAAAGAACTGCCATTTATCGGCTTTTGTCCCATTCTTATAATGTTGTTGAACCGATAATTGCCCATTCGGAAAATGGAACAAAACTTCACCATCCATTTCACCCATTTTAAAAGTCTTCTTCATTTTTAAAGTACTATCGTCATAATAGGTTGTGAATTCTCCATTCATCGTACCGTTTTTATATTCAACAGATTTTTTAATGATTCCATTCTTATGGTAGTATTTACAAACTCCGTCTAATTGATTTTGGCTGTACGATAATTCTTTGATTGGCTTTCCATCTTCTGCAAAAAACTTCCAAACACCTTCTTTATCACCCATTGCATAAGTATTTTCCCAAGCTAATTGACCATTTTCATGCCAGTACTTTGACGTCCCATTCTCTATCCCTTGCTCCCAACCTAATTGGGTCCATTGTTTTCCATCTTTGTAAAACGTATAAGAAGTATCTTGTTCCTTCCCTCCAACAAAACGGACTTTTCTCTCCAACTGTCTATTATCATAATAAGAGATACAAAGTCCTGTATAAGGCTTCCCTGTCTTTTTATGAAAGATTATATTATTCTCCAATTCTAGGTCTGTATTACAATTGACAGCCATCTCGCCTTTGCTTTTATACTTTGGAGTACCATCTTCGTTGTAGCCACTATCTTTTCCATCTGTAGAAGTCCCTTCCGTTCCACGTGATATTTGAGAAAAACTAATTGTAGTTATGGTAATAAATAATAAGGTTAAGATCTGTTTCATAAAGCACGTTTTTGTAAAAATAAGATAATCTCCAAAATAACTGAAGTTATCAGAATTCAATTACGTTGTAATTCCCATAAGGTTCAATTATTATTCCATAAGATGAATTAATTGTTTTTATGTCCTTAAATCTAACTGGGATTCACTCAAGCCGTGAGGGGCTTTCATTTTTTTCACTTCGGCTTCGCTCAGCAACAAAAAAAACGAAACAACTAAGGCAGAGACGTTCTCATGAATACAATGAAATAAATAGAAGAGAATAAATAAAATCTAGGCTACGCTCATAACCTTCATTTTTCTCCATCGCCTCTAAATTACAAAAACTCTCCCGATTTTTATCGGGGGCAAACAGCTTGCAATTCTTACGTTCCTTACGTAGGGGAAATTGAAGAACATTCACAATGCCGATAAAAAAAGTTTCCCTTTCGGCCTTTTTTGGTTAATTGAAGCATCAAGTAAAAGGTTTAGTAAGATCGTAAAGCTCCAAAGGAGATCATACGAACGCACTTAAGTTTTGCGAAGAGGATGATTGCAAACCAAAAGCAGCCCCATCATAGCGCCTTTTTGTTTACTTTTTTTACGCAATAAAAAAGTAAAAGCCAAGCGGCTTGAGCGGATTCCCTCCTGCCGGACAGGCATTTCATTTTTTTACTTCGGCTTCGCTCAGCAACAAAAAAAACGAAACAACAAAAGTCAAGACTGCAAATGAATTATTTAACATCTATAATTCTTTCAAGCTAAAAATAATCTTTCGACCTTTTTTGATTGATTATACGCTAGCGCTTATGAGATCGATTTGCTTGGGTTGAAAGAAAAAACATTAATGGTAATTTTTAATTCCAATAACACAGTTATCTTTGCATCGTGCAACAAGAAAGCCTTTTAGAAAATACCACAATAGTAGCATTATCTACTCCACCTGGAATGAGTGCAATTGCGTTAATTCGACTATCGGGTGAAGAGGCAATAACTATTACCAATAAAATATTTGACAAAGATATTTCTAATGCGAATGGTTACTCTGTACACTACGGGTCTATTAAAAAAATTGACAAAGCAATTGATGATGTTATTGTTACCATTTTTAAAGGTCCAAAATCTTTTACTGGAGAAAATATTATAGAAATTGCATGTCATGGTTCCACGTTTATTCAACAATCCATTATAGAATTATTGCTGCAAAATGGTGCTACAATGGCTAAAGCAGGTGAGTTTTCGAAACGGGCTTTCTTTAACGGAAAGATGGATCTCTCACAAACGGAAGCAATTGCAGATTTGATTCACTCTACTTCATCAGCAGCTCATCAAGTAGCGATGAATCAAATGCGTGGTGGCTTTTCCAATGACTTAAAAGTATTACGAGAAAAGTTAATTCACTTTGCCTCAATGATTGAATTGGAATTGGATTTTTCAGAAGAAGATGTTGAATTTGCTGATAGAACCGAATTACACAATTTGGTTTCTGAAGTAATAGAACATGTAGAAAAACTAGCTCAATCTTTTAAACTAGGTAATGCCATTAAAAATGGCGTTCAAACGGTAATCGTAGGAAGACCCAATGCTGGAAAATCTACTCTATTGAACGGTTTATTGAATGAAGAAAGAGCAATTGTTTCAGACATTCCAGGAACGACAAGAGATACATTGGAAGAATCACTTACTATAAATGGTTTGGAATTTAACCTGATTGACACTGCAGGAATTCGCGAAGCAAAAGATACTATTGAAAAGTTAGGAATAGAAAGGACTTTTGAAAAGATCAACCAATCCGCTATTGTCGTCTATTTATATGATGTAAATAGCACAACCACAGAAGAAGTAGAAAATGATTTAAAAACTTTAAATCAAAATGCTTCTATAGTCGTTATTGCAAACAAAGCAGATTTATCCAAAACAAACGCAATTGAAAATGCCCTACTTGTTTCCGCTCTTAAAAAAGAAGGAATTGAGGAAGTTAAAACGGCGTTATACAATACGGTTGTAGAAGAAGGTTTTAACCTAGAAAGTACAATCGTTACCAATGCACGTCATTATGAATCTTTACTTAGAACAAAAGAAGATTTAGAGAAAGTAATTAATGGAATTAACTCAGGTTTATCTGGCGATTTTGTAGCTATGGACATCCGCCAAGCGTTACACCATTTAGGAACCATTACAGGTGAGATTTCTACGGATGAGCTGTTGGGTAATATCTTTGCCAATTTCTGTATTGGAAAGTAAAAACCTCCAATTTCATTGACATCTGTAAATAAACCCTGTTTCTATCGCATTAGGGATGGTAGCATTTGCCTGAACTCTCCCGATAACTATCGGGAAGTGAGTGCGAACAGCCCGACCCTCCCGATAGCTATCGGGAGGGGAATGCCCAAATAACCCTGTACCATTTATTTTTAAAGAATCTTATTCAATCACAATCTAAGATTCAGAACTAATAATAACTTTGTAATTCAGAAAAATCTTCGACATGGGAAAACTCAAATTATATTCCAAATTATTATTAACACAGGCTAAAACCAAGTTTAAAAAACCGAAAGAATATGCGATTCCTAGATGTGGTGTATCTTATACACGGATGACTAAGCTAGCAGACGAAGTGAAAGGAGTTAAAATTGTAAACAATCAAGACACCAAAGCAAAAACGTTTAAGGTTACCTCTAAATCTCCTGAAATAGTTTTTGGACTTGTATCCCAGATGCCCGAATTCATTGTTGAAAATATTAATTCACCTAGTAAAAAAGATAAAAACAAACTTATCGAATTAGGTTCATATTTAAAAAAGCTAGAACCATTACTAACAAATATGGAGTTATATAAAGAAGCCTCTACTTCACTAAAATAAGCTGATAAACATCTATTATGAAATATATCATTATTCCCATTTTGTTTTTGTTCTGTGCATGTTCAGAATCAACTGATTCTAGTCCTGAATCAACTGAAAAACCAAATACAGCAGTTGAAAAATCGGATAGTACCGCTATTGAAACAACTGAAATTATTGAGGAAACAGTAGCTGAGCCGGAAACGCCAGTAGTTGCAGTAGCTATTGATACTACTGACAACACAACCGAAGAGTTTGATCATGTTGATTGGGAAGATTTTGAAGCAAGTATGACGATAGATTATTCGTTTGTTATTGTGATGTCTATCAAAAGTTATGATGCAGCCCTTGAACGTGCTAATGATGCTGCTGATAAAATGGGGTATGAATTGAATTTAAGAGGGTTGCATGAAAATAAAGAAATAGGATTGTCCTTTTCTGAGGAAATCTGCAACGGTATATGTGGAGGAGGAATTGAATACCCCGTGTACATTCCAAGAAGCAGTTGGGGAAATACTAAATATGTTTCCGTTGAATACTCGGATGGATTTAAAGGATTTACGAAAGGGTATTACATTGTAGTTGTTGCTAGTGGTGAAAAAGGAGACGCGGAAGTTAAAGCTTCTGTTGAAGAAGCTAGAAAATTTTATAGTGATGCCTACGCAAAAACATGCGGAGTATACATGGGTTGTGGTTGTTAGTGATAAACTGACTGAGAATAACATCCCGCCAATACTATTCAAAAAGAGCTCCTTTTCAGGAGCTTTTTTTTTGCACAATTAACTAGGCTAATCATCTAAAGTATTCTCTACAATATCTTGTTTTGAATCTACCAAAGGATTTCCCGAGATGTACAGTTCTTCTAAACTCAGTTGAGCCAAAATACTCTCTGGAATAATTTCGAATTGGTTATTGGATAAATCCAAACCGATAAGGTTCTTTAATTCCCCTATTTCTTCTGGCACTTCTTTTAAAAAAGCATCCGATAAATCGAGGAACAATACTCTTTCAGGATGTAATAAAGCAACTTCTAAGGAGTAGTAAACGGGGTCACCGTGGTATGCTAGTCTAGAATCGTTTTGACTTGTAATTGAGCTGGAAATAAATAGAATTGTGATAACCAATAGCGTTTTCATAGGTTTAGGTTTAGGTTTAGATTTAGATTTAGATTTAAGCTTAACAATACATTTTGTTAAAGTAATATCTCTACATACGCTTTCTAGTGAATTTTAATTGGTTAATAGCTTTGTTCTACCTTTATAATGAAAAGATGTCGTTTTGGTACAAACTAATTCTTAAGAAAACAAAACTAAGAAGCTTTCCCACTTATCCGAACAACGATAATTGTTAACAACCCAAAGATCGAAAAACCAACTACCAATGGCAATACAGTACCATTATAGCACATCCCGATATAGGCGCCAAATGGCACAGAAATAAATGTAGAAACAGATCCTACAATTGCTGCTCCCATACCGGCAATATGGCCTAAAGGTTCCATAGCTAAAGAGTTTAAATTACCAAATAAAATACCTGTACAAAAAACCGTTGCACATAAGTAAATCATAAACAGTAATAAAGAAGGCGCAGGTATAATTCCAAGAATAATTGATAAGAACAAAATTGAGAATAAGAAAACACCAAATGCTGCCCATTTCACCATTTTTTGCATCCCGTGTTTTATAACCATTCTTCCATTCACAAAAGAAGCGGTACCCACAGATAAGGCTATCATAGCAAAGAATAAAGGAAACTTATCCCCTAGCCCGAATTGTACTTGAAAGATTTGTTGTGAAGAATTTAAAAACCCTACAAATGCACTGGCAATAAAACCCGCTGCCAATGTATAACCGATAGAGGTACGGGTTGTAAAAACTTCCTTTGCTGCCACAAGCATCATTCGTCTGTCAAATTTAATTCTTTTCTCTTTCGGTAAAGTCTCTTGTTGCCGAGTGGAAAACCAAATAAACAGTACAAATCCTAATCCCAGAATTGTCCAAAATATATAACTCCAATGGGCTATATATAATATACTCTGTCCTAAAAAAGGTGCAATGGTTGGCACCAATATAAACGTTGCCATTACAAACGACATTACTTGAGCCATTTTATCTCCTTTAAATCGATCTCGAATAATAGCGACACTGATTGTTCGGGTTCCCGATAATCCAAATCCTTGCAATGCTCTTCCTACCAGCATAACAGGGAGACTGGTTGCAAAAATAGAGACTAAACAACCTACAGCGAAAAAAACTAACCCAATATAAACTGCGGGTTTTCGTCCAAATGCATCGGATAAAGGCCCGTAAAATAATTGTCCAATAGCTAGTCCCAAAAATAACATGGAGATAATCATTTGATTATCGTTTGGTTCAGTTACGCCAAGGTCGGTTCCGATTTGTGTTAATGTAGGAAGCATAGCGTCTATAGATAATGCTGTAAGAGACATCATCATTGCCATTAAGGCAACGAATTCTCCAAATTTCATTATCGGTTTTTCTTGAGCTTCCATTTTCGGTTGGCGAAGCTACGTTTTTAATAAATACCGAATTCTGTTTTATTCTTTTAATCATAACTGTTTTGATTTATGTCCTATGCCAGACAGGCATTTCATTTTTTGTCTTAACACAAAAAACGAAACAAAAAAAGTCAAGGCTTCGCTCACAACCTTCATTTTTCTCCAATGTCGCTAAATTGCAAAAACTCTCCCGATTGTTATCGGGATCAAACAACTTGCAATTCTTACGCTCCTTGCTTGGGAAAAATTGAAGAACATTCACAAGGCCAGGTTTAAGTTTCCGCTCCTTTCGGCCTTTTTTGGTTGAATGAAGCATCAAGTAAAAGCTTTAGTAAGACCGTGAAACTCCGAAGCAAATTGCGAGGAGATCACACGGCCGCACTTAAGCTTTGCGATGAGAATGATTGAAAATCAAAAGTAGCCGCAACATAGCGCATTTTGGTTTACTTTTTTTGCGCTAGAAAAAAGTAAAAGCCTAGCGGCTTGAGCGAAAAGTAAGCCTGAGTATTGTACATAAGCCTAATTGGCATGACTCAACCTATGAAGTCTAGTAGCTCAAGCAAATTTACCGCTCCTAATTATTTGGAACCAAATTTGAAAACGAGATTATATATTTACATTCTAAAATTTAAAAAGCTATGTTTTCAAGTCGTCAAACCACATTGTTTCTAACTATACTTATTATCCTTTTTTCAGTTGATGCTTCTGCACAAAAGAAAAAGAAAAAGAAAAAAAAGAAAAGTGCTACCACTGAAATAGCAGTTCCTGTATTTGAAAATGGAGAAGCCCAAATTGTACCTGGTTTCAGTAATTATGAGGATTGGATAAGACATGATTTATTCGTTGAAACTACTTTCGACACAGATGGTGATGGTAAATTGGACCGAATGCATGTTTCTGTTACAAGGCCGAAACAAACGGATACTGATAGTTTAAAGCTACCTATAATTTATGTCTCTAGCCCTTATTTTTCTGGAATAGCAGAAGATGTAGAAGGTGGAATGTGGAATGTAAAACACGAATTGGGCGAAACAGCCGAAGAACGTGTTCACGCTCCTGTAACTAGAATTGGTGAGAGACCTATCATTTCGAATTCTCATATCCTTAAATGGGTTCCAAGAGGATATATTGTTGTTCATTCTTGCTCTCCTGGAACGGGGCTTTCTCAAGGTGCTCCAACCGTTGGTGGAGACAATGAATCTTTAGCACCAAAAGCAGTTATTGATTGGTTATGTGGACGCGTAAAAGGATACAAAGAGCTAACAGGAACGGAAGAAGTTGTAGCATACTGGTCTACCGGAAAAGTAGGTATGACAGGAACGTCTTACAATGGAACTATTCCGTTAGCAGCAGCTACAACAGGTGTTGAAGGTCTCGAAGCAATTATTCCAGTAGCTCCAAATACATCTTATTATCATTATTACAGATCAAACGGATTAGTGCGTTCTCCTGGTGGTTATTTAGGAGAAGATGTGGATGTTTTGTATGATTTTATTCATAGTGGTGAAGAGTCCCGTAGAGCTTACAACAATAAAACGGTAAGAGATACAGAGATGAAAAATGGAATGGATAGAGAAACAGGTGATTATAATGAATTTTGGGCCGGTAGGGATTACATCAATGATATGGCTCCAATGAAAGCTGCATTATTAATGTCTCACGGTTTTAATGATTGGAATGTTATGCCAGAACATAGTTACCGGATTTATGCTAAAGCAAAGGAAATGGGGCTCCCTACTCAAATATATTACCACCAGTTTGGACATGGTGGACCTCCACCCATAAAATTAATGAACAGATGGTTTACGCATTATTTACACGGAATTGAAAATGGTGTGGAAAACGATGCAAAATCTTGGATTGTTAGAGAAGGGGATGCTATGAGTTCCCCAACTTCGTATGCGGATTATCCAAACCCAGCGGCTCAAAACGTAACATTATATTTAGATGGAGATGCTCCAAAAGTTGGCTCACTTCACATATTAGGGGATTTAAAAGCAGGGCATGAAAAATTGATCGATGACCATACTTTCTCTGGAAAAGATTTAGCTACAAACGATTCTTCATCTAATCGTTTATTGTTTGTTACATCTACACTTCAGCAAGATGTTCACCTTTCCGGATTAGCAACAATTAAAATTAGACTTGCAAGTAGCAAGTCTGCTGCAAATCTATCTGTATGGTTGGTATCATTACCATGGGACGAAAGTAAAAAAGCTAAAACGTACAACAACATTATTACACGTGGATGGGCGGATCCTCAAAACAGTAAATCTATTAGTGAAAGCACACCTCTTGTACCTGGGGAATTTGTTGATTTAACTTTCGATCTACAACCTGATGATCATATAGTAAAAGCAGGGCAACAAATTGGATTAATGATTTTTTCGAGTGATAGTGAGTTTACACTTTTGCCTAAACCAGGAACAGAATTGACGATTGATTTGGATCAAACACAAATTATACTCCCTGTTGTTGGTGGAGCTGCGGTGCTTAATGCTGCTTTTAGAGAGTAGGTGTCCTTATACCAGAAGGGAATCATTCAAGCCGTTAAGCTCATACTTTTTTTACTTCGGCTTCGCTCAGCAACAAAAAAAAACGAAGCAAAAAATGCTAGAGCCTTAAAAGGTGATTATTCGTAAGCTCATGAGATCGCTTCGATAAGTTTCGTTCCTTTATATTTTATCACTGAATAAGGCTCGGAGATATACTCGATTA
>Ga0316203_1000108_pt1 | contig 152350 bp, 158 predicted proteins | sample 6monrhotite_MG_FD_204940 | JGI IMG/M metagenome (GOLD analysis project Ga0316203, IMG submission 204940) | Microbial mat bacterial communities from mineral coupon in-situ incubated in ocean water Damariscotta River, Maine, United States -... | ecosystem: Environmental > Aquatic > Marine >... | reverse complement strand
ACAAATTGGACGAAACAACAGGCACCTGGGCATGCCCAGGTACCTGTTGCAATAACCGCCCAAAAGGGGCATCAAATGAAACAAGGGCTCTGCTTATGACTGGCAGGAACTTGGGGAACACGTCAAATTGAAGATAGGAAGCCAATCCATTTCTCTTGTCAAAACAGTGTATTTTCGTTTTTTCGTCAACACCTTTTAAACACTGTTTCCGGATACCAGAATCCCAACTAATAAGCACCCCGCTACTCGCAATTACAAAGATATAAACGCCGATAAAAGTTCGTTTAGGATGCAAAAGTATATAACTTCCCGTTTTTCTTAAAAAATTTCTTAGAAGAATATAAGAATTGATAATTTTATTTTTAATAAATGTGGGCGCACTTATTCTTAAATAATATCCATAGTTTTCATATGTTTTTATTAGTTTTTTATACTGATTGAGCGCAGCAATTATTCTTGATGAATTAGGTTGTTTTTCTGAATTAGTTTTACTTTCTTTTTCAGAATCCGAAATAAATTTCGAAAGGATTTTCTGCGATAACGCGAAAGAAAAGTATGGAGTAAACATAAAATAAATAAATACAATAATTGAAATAATAAAAATTATTGAGATAGGAGTAATTACAATAAAAATTGCTAATGACAAAGAAACAAAAGCAGCAAAAACACCAATAGCCCAAACACCGTATTTTAATGCAGCATCAAGATGGTCTGATATTCCCGCAAAGGCGGAGTACTTTATATCAAAATAGCCAAGAAATAGACTTTCCAAGAAAAACCCAAACAAAATCGCGAAAATACTACCGATTGAAACGATAAATTTTAGATTTTCAAGGAAATCTTGATGATCTGCATCATCCCTCTTTTGGGGGCCCGGAAGCGTCTTATTGCCAAAGCCATTTCTTTTAATTGGGTGAGAAACCATCGCTTTATAAATTCTCGCTTACAAATACGAAACGACATTTTCCGTGTAACGGCGCAGCTATTCCCGTTTCATGATTAAGAGGGCAACACGTAATGCGTTATCTTCATTTCATATTTTTGCAAAAAACACAACCATAAATGGCCGCCATCACCAAGCCATATCAAGCATTGAGGGAAGGTGTTCTGGTCAGAAAAGGCCATGGACGTCAGGAATGTGCACCATCAAGCAGGTTTGCCCAATGTTCTTGACCACGAGTCATATTTTTTACGTATAGGAATGTTTAGAGAAGCATGAGCCTACAAGGTTAGGCTTAAATTAGTGCCACGCAGGTCGACGTTTCCCTGGATTACCTGAACATTCGTCTCGTAGGTATTGATGGCGCGGGCGACTACGTTGGCAAAGCCCTTCTGGCGGTCCTTCTGGATATTGCCGCCAGAGCCGCTGGCGTTGCCTTCTTCAAAGATCGACGCGAACGTCTGGCTAGAGCCAGCATGTTCAATAAGTTGATGGCCTTGGGAATTATCACTACGCCCGTGGTCGAAGGTATCCTTGTCCTGGAACAGAAGCGCATCGTTGAAAAGGACACCGTCCTGCGCGTTTGCACCTTCAACGGGCGTCGCGTTAGCGCTAGCGACAGAACGCGGCCCTCCCTGCAAACGTCCAGAAGTGACGTTTGCCGGAAGACTCGGGGGTAGATTTTTCGGTATCTGAGCCATTAATTACAAAGAACGCCTAAATCCAAAAAAATTAGCAATATCAAACCATTACCCATAGCGTTGAGGCGACGCCCGATTTGCATCTGGAAGTCGCACACACACCTATATATAGTAGTGTACAGGAATTCGAAGCCCAATCAAAGTCAAAATTAACTAATTATTTACTGTCTTTCGGGGGCTTGGCGAGACATTACGCTGGATAAACGCAAGGCTGAGTTCGGCGGCGCCAAAATCGAAAAGATTGTTATGTCCGGCACCTTCGAACCATTTAGCCTGCTTCGGGCTTTTTGCCACTTCAAAAAGGGCTTTTCCAAAACGAATTGGCATGGTTTTGTCCTGATCTCCATGAAAGATCAAAACCGGTGCCGATACGGCGGCAATCCTTGAGCCCTGGTCGAACGTATCATTGAGCAACCACTTTACCGGAATAAACGGATAATAATACCCGGCGGCGGCGGTGACAGAGGGAAATGGCGCTTCGAGAATGAGCGCCTGCACGGCATGACCAGCAGCGGCCCGCTCGGCGGCCATGGCGGTGGCGACAGCGGTGCCAAGGGATTCCCCGTAAAACACCACGGGCCTCGCCCCGTCTCCGCTTTCTTTAATAATACTCAAGGCCGCGTGGGCATCTGCATAAAAGCCCACCTCGCTGGGTTTTCCCGGATTGCCGCCAAATCCGCGATAGCCAACCAGCAAAACCCCGTAACCGGCATCAAGAAAGGGCCTGACCTTATGGCCCCGCATGCCGATATGACCGGCGTTTCCATGGAAATAGACCACGATCGGCTGATCAGGCTTGCCTCCCGCGTACCAGGACAACAAGTCCAGGCCATCGGCACTTTGCGCCTTTAGGGGAAGCATTTCCGCCACCCCGCTTGTAACCGGGTCGGGCAATGATTTGTCAGGGTGATAAAGCAGATTGTTTTGAAAGAATGATAAACCAATAAGGATAGCTAGATAAGCCGCAGCCAACAGGGCGATGGCTGTGAGCATCTTAACGACCCCGGAATTCAGCCGAAGTCCTCGCCTACGGCACGCCAGGAACCATCAGCTTGCTGACAAGCGGTGCCTTCCTGATGGGCAATGACGCCGGTTTCCGCCGTGTCTTGTTTCAGGGCCAACGTCGCACGATAATCACGACAGGCAAGGCCATTGCCAGTAACATAGGTCTGTGTCGGGGTGAAAATCCCGCTATTCCCGGTTTTCGGGTTCGACCATTGACTCACGGTTCCATCGACCGTACCAGCAAGCGCCTCACGGGCATTGTTATCGTAAGCCACCTGATCAGACGGGTAGAGGATGTTTCCGGCTTCGTAACCGACCCCGGCACCGATGACCACCCCGGCCCCGGTGAACAGGGTCTGCCCCAGTCCGCCGCCAAATTTAGCGCCGACCATACCACCGGCAAGTCCGCCGACAACGGCACCCGCGACACCGCCAACACTGACCGATTGCATATCCACATCGGCGCAGGCTGTCAAAGCCGCGAGACAGGATACGAGTGCAAATTTCTTCATCGATTTATGCTCCTAGATCAAGCCGTTAATAGCGAAATTCGATGCCATCATAGTTCATAAGTGTGCCACCGGGAACACTTTGTCCATCCCCGCTGGCCCGAGCGTTCCCCTGCCCCTGACACTCGTATATGGCGGCGATGGGGGCAACCAATGGGCAAACATTATAACTTTGTTTGGTAAATTCCGCCGTTTTGTTAAATGCCGCGCATTCGTCAACTGCCAGCTTGGTGACCTGTTGCGGGGTCGCGTTGGAAGAACTGTAACAAATAGTGACATCGTAAATATTGCGCGCAGGCTGACCAAAAACCGGCGATGCCCGGTTGAATTCACCGGATTTATAGACATACGGCGGGGTCGAACAGGCGGCCATCGTGACGATGACAACGGTCAGCGCCAACAGTGAAAAGATATGTTTCATCAAGCCTCTATAGACTCTTTTCCCGAGTCCGACAATAACCACTCTACGGCATTTACTTGCCCCAACACGGATTCTACGGGTAATTAAAAGGCATTGAATGGAGCATAAAATGTCGAAACAGGAAAATCTGCCGGTGATTGTCGGCATATCCGGGGCCACCGGCATTGTTTACGGGCTTGAAACCCTGCGCGCGCTTAAAGAACTTGATCAACCGGCGCACCTGATTATCAGCGAGGCCGGTATACGCACCCTGGAACTTGAAACCGATATGGGGCTGGATGACCTGCGCCCCCTCGCCGCGCACGTTCACAACGTTAAGGATATTGGCGCGTCCATCGCCAGCGGGTCATTTCGCACTCAAGGCATGATTATCGCGCCGTGTTCCATCAAGACACTCAGCGGCATCGCCAACAGTTTCGATCACAACCTGCTGATCCGCGCCGCCGACGTCACCCTGAAAGAACGCCGCCCCCTGGTCCTGCTGGTCCGCGAGACTCCGCTGCACAAAGGTCATCTGGAATTGATGGTCAGGGCCGCTGATTACGGGGCGATCATCATGCCGCCGGTTCCGGCTTTCTATAACAAGCCCAAAACCATCGATGATATTGTCCGTCAAACCGTCGGCCGCGCCCTCGATCAGTTAGGCGTTGAGCACAAGATGATCGAACGCTGGAATGGCGGGCGGGATTAACGCCTTATACGAACAAGCAAGTCACAAATTTCCCGAACCGCCCCCTTACCGCCGTCCCGGGTGGTGACATGCCGGGCCGCCTGCAAGACTTCGGCCACACCATCGGCGACGGTTATTGGCAACCCAACGGCGCCGAGCACCGGCAGATCGTTAACGTCGTCGCCCATGTGGGCAACGTCCTCGAGATTGATAGCCAGTTCGGCGCACAAGTTCCTTAAGGTCTGCAACTTGTCTTCCGTGCCGGGAAAAACGTGAGTGACGCCCAAATCTCTGGCCCGCCTGGTGATCACATCGGCCTTACTGGCGGTAATGATGCAAACCTGGATCCCTGCGGCCATGACCGCAACGATGCCCATTCCATCCTTGACATTAAACTTGCGCATCTGGTGACCATCATCGGTATAATACAGACCGCCATCGGTGAGCACGCCGTCCACATCAAGGGACAACAGCTTAACCCTTTTCAAGCTTTGCAATAGTTCATCCTGGGTCATTTTACCGCCACTACTCATCAAGGGTTTATGGATTGGATTTCTGCGCATTATAAGGAGTTTTTATTGAATATTGTTTTTAAAGAATAATTTCGAGTTTATCGATCTTTTGTGTGAAAATACCGCAACCTTGAATTTTAACAAGAAAACAGGCCCTAAGGCATGGCGAGCCAGATACGACAACACGAACAACGGCGCGGCGACAGAAGAAGCAGCGACCGTCGAAAAACCCAGCGCGGTCGCCGCAAGGAAGATTCCAGCGGCATCAAAACCCTGATTCTCTTCTGCCTTGCCGCCCTGCTGGCGCTGATTGCTTTTCTGGTTTTTGAAACCAACATCGGTGCACAAATCAACTGGCGCAAAATGTTCTTCCTGAAAAACCAAATTGAACAAACCTTCAAGCTGGGCGGTATTTCCCTTGGCATGTCGCCTGAAGTGGTTCGAAAAAGACATCCTAATCTTGACCTGGCCAGCCTTGGTCGCGGCGAGACGGCGGCGACATTCAATTTCGAAGGCGCCCATTACACCGTCTGGTTCGTCACCATCGATGGCCACGATAAATCCTACCGCATGCGTTACGATCAAAGCTTCACGACGCGCACCGAGGCTGAAATTCTCGATAGCATTGGCGATAAGCACGGCAAGCCCGGCACCAGTGAGTGCGCAAAGGCTGGCGACCAGGCCCGCAAGTGCAATTTCCAATGGTGGCCGTCCGGCGGCATCTCCCTGAACGTTTCGACGACCGAAGTTAAATCCGCTGCGAAGTTATCACGCACGGATGTGACAATGATCGCCACCGACACTTACCTTGACGGCAAGCGCATGCGGCTTAAAGATATGCCAACCGACTTAAAACCCAAGAATGAGCAAAAAAAGAATTCAGAGAAATTGCCGTTCTGATTTACACATCTGTTTGACTTTAAATCCGGAGCCCCTTCCATGAGTACCAAACCCGCCTTCCAATGGGACGACCCTTTCGCTCTTGAAGACCAATTGAGCGAAGAGGAACGCCTGATCCGAGACACTGCACGAGATTACGCGCAAGATAAACTGATGGGGAGGATTCTGGAAGCCAACCGCAGCGAGCACTTCGATCCGGACATCATGAAAGAAATGGGCGCGCTGGGACTGCTCGGCCCCACCTTGCCCGAAGAATACGGCTGCGCCGGAGTCAACAATGTCAGCTACGGCCTGGCGGCACGGGAAATTGAGCGAGTCGACAGCGGTTACCGCTCAGCCATGAGCGTCCAGTCGTCCCTGGTCATGTACCCGATCTATGAATATGGCAGCGAAGAGCAGCGCCGGAAGTATTTACCGAAACTGGCCACCGCCGAACTGATCGGCTGTTTCGGCCTGACCGAACCCGATCATGGGTCGGACCCCGGCGGCATGAAGGCCCGCGCCGAAAAAGTCGACGGCGGCTATAAACTGACCGGCAACAAGATGTGGATCAGCAATTCCCCCATCGCCGACGTCATGGTCGTGTGGGCCAAGTTGGACGGCAAGATCAGGGGCTTCATTCTGGAACGCGGTATGGACGGCCTGAGCACACCGAAGATCGAAGGTAAGCTTTCCTTACGCGCCTCGATCACCGGCGAGATCGTCATGGACGGTGTGTTCGTGCCAGACGAAAACATGTTCCCCGAAGTATCGGGACTGAAAGGTCCGTTCGGATGCCTGAACAAGGCCCGTTTCGGCATCGCCTGGGGGACCCTCGGGGCCGCCGAATTCTGCTGGCACGCGGCTCGGCAATACACCCTGGACCGCAAGCAATTTGGCCGTCCGTTGGCCGCCAACCAGTTGGTCCAGCTAAAACTCGCCAACATGCAGACGGAAATCACACTGGGCCTGCAAGCCTGCCTGCGCGTCGGACGGATGCTGGACGAAGGCACCTGTGCGCCGGAAAATATCTCCATGATCAAACGCAACTGCGCCGGCAAGGCCCTGGACATCGCCCGCATGGCCCGCGACATGCACGGCGGCAACGGCATCTCGGATGAATTCCACGTCATGCGCCACATGGTCAATTTAGAGACCGTCAACACCTACGAAGGAACCCACGACATCCACGCCCTCATTCTGGGCCGGGCCATGACCGGGTTGCAGGCTTTTTCGGGGGAGTGAGGATTCCTGACAGCCATAAAGGATAAACGACCATGAGAATTCCAAAGCACCCCGGAAAACTTCTTAAGGAGGAAATCGAAGCGCGCCAGATGAGCGCCAGCAAACTGGCGGCAGCCCTTGGCGTCCCCGCCAACCGGATTTCGGAAATCATTCGCGGGCGGCGAAACGTAAGCGCCGAAACCGCCTTGCGCCTAGCCCGCTATTTCGGCAATTCCGCCGAATTCTGGCTGAATCTGCAAATCCGCCACGACCTCGGCAAAGCTCTGGCAGAACAAGGCGCGGATATAAAACGAACGGTAAAGAAAGCGGCATAAGCGCCCCCTACCCTCACAATGTTTCTTCTTTCGCCCTTCCCAACATCGCCCCCCTACGCGTCATTCCCGGACTTGATCCGGGAATCCAGTTCTTCTTTTTAAGACTTTATGGATTCCGCCGTCGTTTTCAAGCAATGCACAGTATGTGTTTTAACCGCTTTATTCTTGGGTGAATTAAGTGTTGTGTTCCCGGAATTTGTAAGCTTAAAACATGTTGCTGTCTGGCTCAGTGGTACGATATGGCAACATAGCTAAGGCGGAGGTGATACCGAATGACTGACGATGAGGAATTACGCTGGAAGATTGAGGTTCTCCGAGCCCAGTTCGAAGACGGGAAGGTCTTCATTGCTGAGCACTTGGCAGAAGACCTAAAGAAAAGCCTGATGGCGATCAAGAACGGTCCCGACGGCAAAGTTGATTTATCGACTGTTGACGGTCGAGTAAGGTCATTGTCGCTCGTAATCGCCCACATTCATCAACGCGATCAAGCCATGCAGCAAATATCATTAAGAGAAATTCAGGAAGCCTACTTTGGGTACATAGAGGCAAACTTTGGATGGATTTATAAAGAGATGCTTAAGGGGGGATATGACGCTAATCAATACTCCTACATGGTTTCTCAATCGCAGCAAGCAGTGGACGAACTAACGTCAAAACTTTCTCAATTTATTGAAGGGCTTGTTGAATTTTGGGATTCCGTGGCCGATGCCGCCTATTACCATATTCAGGATATGCAAACCATAAAGGGCGTATACGGAGGCGACCTGTTCCCTTCTTACAGCCAAAATATTGCATCAAGTTGCGGTCTTTATCTAGACACTATAGTTTTGTCCGATCCCTTCATTCATTCACGTCACATTTTCGAAAATGAAACTTCTGCCGAGCAGGCAAGGTATCTCATTAAGCACGCCCTCAGTGTCTTATCATATAAGGAGTTGGCTCTTGCCGATGTAGACCATCCAATCATTGTCATCGTGCCGAATAGGTCTTCTATTGATGACGATGAAAGGAATTTTTTGGGAGATGTGGCGAAGGAAGATGCTCTCCGGCACGCCGAGGCATTGTTTATGCCAAGTTTTTCCAGCTTCGAAGAACTTCTTGAATTCGGAGAAGCGCTGGATGAACCCGGGAAAATCATTCGGGAACTTCGAGATCAAAGCCGACTTCTTTTTGATGATGAATGGACAAGCCCTCTTGAGCAGCAAATTGTTCGCGCCGTGGAATCTCACACTGACATGCTGGGAAATAAACACCCTGGAAGATATGTCGTTGGCCATTGTTTTGGCAGAATGGGTCAGGCAACGGACATACTGTTTAAGAGCCGGTATCTAGGGGGCACCCCCCTAATTGATGCCCCAACGTCATGGAAATACTTCGGATGGAAACTCGAATACAATGCAGCCCTTTCGTCAGATGATATGCGCCCAATGCATATGGTTAAAGGGCTTCAGCACGCAGGCAAAACAGACTTGCAGTGGCTAGGAAATATTCCTCCTGATGCATTGATTGAAATTCGACGAGAGGGGGCCATGGAGGAAATCCGAGAAATGCTTTCTTCGGGCATTGAGGGTATTTCAGAAACCGATCCCAGCAACTTCTTCCGAGTAAGTGATCAGATATATGAAAATGTAAACGAAGCATTCGAAAAGCATCAGGAAAATGTGCGTGAAATGCAGCGCAAGGGAGTGTCTTTTGCCGGTAAGGATATTGGTTCTTGGTTTGCGCTTGGTGCCATTGAACTTGCTGCAATTGCAGTGGGAGCTCCATCCTTCGGCGCAGCTGCATTTGCAGCTAATCAGGTAATTGATGCCCCGAAACTAAAGGAAATTCCTTCCCGCTTTAGAACCTTGAGAAATGCCCAGAAGGAGTTGAAAAAATCTCCAATGGGACTCTTGTTCCGTCACAAATCATAATAATCTCACCAAGAAGCTAATAGCGGATGATTTGACGGGCTCATCAGATAGCTGAAATTAATTGCCGGGATATCTGTTTTTATACGCGCCAGATTACGCTTCCACTTGTTTCCACTATTTTTCCACTATGTTTCCACGCATAAAAAATGGCCTAACCCAAAGACGGATAAGTTATTGATTTTGCTGGTTTCGAAGGTAAAATTTGAACCTACGACTTTCAGATTATGAAACATTCGGTAACAATCTTGACTTTTCTCCTAAAAAAAGAATATATTCCTTACGTTCTTTTTTATCATAAATAGGTATTTTCGCCCCTTTGGCCGGACAGGCTGAATTGGCTTTTGAGGGGGGAATGATAAAAATGAGGACGGCGACGGCGCTGTCCTACGCCAACTCCAACTCCACCAGCCGCGCCCAATAACTTGCGCCGACCGTCAATATCTCGTCGTTGAAGTCGTAGTGGGGGTTGTGCAGCATACATCCCCCTTCGCCGGGGCCGTTGCCGAGCCAGACGTAGCAGCCGGGTTTTTCGTTGAGCATAAAGGCGAAGTCTTCCGCGCCCATGGTTGGTTTTGGATTGGTGATAACCTTCTCCATACCTGTCACGTCGGCGGCGGCGCGGGTCGCGGCTTTCGTCGCCACGGCCTCGTTAATGACCGGCGGATAGCGGCGTTCGTACATCATTTCCATCTGGCAATTATGGGCCTGACAGATGCCTTCGACGATGCGGCGAATCGATGGTTCCAACGTGTCCTGCACTTCGGGCGTGAACGCACGGGTGGTGCCGCGCAAGATTACCTCGTCAGGAATCACGTTCCAGGCCTGCCCGGCGTGCACCTGGGTCACGGTCACCACCGCCGAATCCAGCGGATTGGTGGACCTGCTGGCAATGGTTTGCAGGGCGCTGATGATTTCTGCGGCGACCGGAATCGGATCAATGCCCGTATGCGGCATGGCGGCGTGCGCTCCCCTGCCCCGGATGGTCAGCTCGAAGATATCGAAGGCCGCCATCAATGGGCCTTCCATGACGCAAAATGCGCCCAGCTCATAGCCCGGCATGTTGTGCATGCCGTAAACCGCCTCGACGGGGAATTTCTCGAACAGCCCCTCTTCGACCATCACCCGACCACCGCCTTCGTTTTCTTCCGCCGGTTGGAAGATAAACTGCACGGTGCCTTTAAAGTTCCGGGTTTCGGCCAGATACTTCGCCGCCCCCAGCAGCATGGTGGTGTGGCCGTCATGGCCGCAGGCGTGCATCTTGCCGTCATAAGTCGACTTGTGCGCAAAATCGTTGAGTTCTTCCACATCAAGGGCATCCAGATCAGCACGCAGGCCGATTGATGGCCCCGCACCCGTGCTTAAGGTGCCGACGACGCCTGTTTTGGCCAGTCCGCGATGCACGGCGATACCGAATTCCTGCAATTTGGCGGCGACGATGTCCGCTGTGCGCTTTTCCTCGAACGCGGTTTCCGGGTGGGCGTGAAGGTCACGCCGCCAGGCGGTCATGTCGTCGTGAAAATCGGCAATACGATTAATAACCGGCATCGGTTTCTCCCTTATGTTCCAGAACAACATCTTATATAAACATGCACATGGAAAACCAGACAATCTACGACGTTTTGATTATCGGCAGCGGCGCCGCCGGTTTGGGCCTTGCCCTGGAACTTGAAACGGACACCCGCATCGCCATTGTTTCCAAAGGCGCGCTTGAGGAAAGCTCGACCTATTACGCACAAGGCGGCATCGCCGTGGTGCTCGATGAAGCCGATAGCATCGAATCCCATATCAGCGACACTTTGGATTCCGGGGCTGGCCTGTGCGACCCGGACGCGGTGCGCTTCATCGTCGAGAATGGCCGTAAGGAGATCGAAAAGCTGATCGCCTACGGTGTCGATTTCAGCCGCGAGGAAAATCCCGAAAACGGCGGCCACGAATACCACCTGACCCGCGAAGGCGGGCACAGCCACCGCCGCGTCATCCACGCCGCAGACGCCACCGGACGGGCCGTGGAAACAACCCTGGTCGAACGGGTCAAACAACAAAAGAACATTACCCTTCTTGAACATCACAATGCGGTCGACCTGATCTGTGTGGACGGGCGCTGCGTCGGCGCTTATGTGCTCGACATCAAGGGCGGGAACGTCAAGACCTACCGGGCCCGTTCGGTAGCGCTGGCCAGCGGTGGGGCATCGAAAGTGTACCTGTATACGTCCAATCCGGACGGTTCCACCGGGGACGGCATCGCCATGGCCCGGCGCGCCGGTTGCCGGGTCGCCAACATGGAATTTACCCAGTTCCACCCGACCTGCCTGTATCACCCCGAAGCCAAGTCGTTCCTGATTACAGAGGCGGTGCGCGGCGAAGGCGGGCATTTATTACTGGCCGACGGCACCCGGTTCATGAACCGCTTCGATGAGCGCGGCGAACTTGCGCCCCGCGACATCGTGGCGCGGGCCATCGATCATGAAATGAAACGCACCGGCGATGCCTGCATCTATCTGGACATCAGCCACAAACCGCTCGCCTTCATCGAAGATCACTTCCCTAATGTCTATAAGCGCTGCCAGGAGTTCGGTTTCGATTTGTCGAAGCAACCCATTCCCGTGGTCCCCGCGGCCCACTACACTTGCGGCGGTGTAATGACGGACTTAAACGGACGAACAAATATCGAAGGCCTGTATGCCATAGGTGAAGTCGCCTATACCGGCCTGCATGGTGCCAACCGCATCGCCAGCAATTCGCTACTTGAATGCCTTGTGTTATCGGCTGCTGCTGGCGCCAATATTTCCCGGCACCTGAAAGATTTCCCCGAACCGCCAATGCTAACCCCGTGGGATGAAAGCTGGGTCCGTGATTCCGACGAGGACGTCGTGATATCCCATAACTGGAATGAATTGCGCCACTTCATGTGGGATTACGTCGGCATTGTCCGCACCGATAAGCGCCTGGAGCGCGCCCAGCATCGCATCGACTTGCTGCTCGGAGAGATTGAGGACTACTACGGAAATTTCCGCATCACCAGCGACCTTCTTGAGCTGCGTAACCTGGCCCTGATCGCCGGCCTGATTATCCGCTCTGCCCGCACCCGCAAGGAAAGTCGGGGCCTGCATTTTACCCTGGATTATCCCGATTTGAACAATGCATCTTCAGGTCCGACAATCCTGGACGGCGAGTAACCCGCCATGACCAAGGACGGTATTCTCAAACTTCATAGCGCCCTGATTGCCGGGGCATCAGGGGGCATCGGCCTGGCCTGTGCAACATTGCTGGCCGCCAAGGGCTGCCAGTTATATTTGGCGGATAACGATGATCTGGCACTTGAACAAGCCGAGGAAACAATCGTCAATCTTTACGACGCCGATATTGAGGCCCTGCCGACTGACCTATCCGAACCCATCAATGCCGCCGCCCTGGCCCTTGACTGCGAGGATGTGGATATCCTGATCAACACCTTCGGCACCTTACCAAAGGGCACAATCGAAACCCTGACCCCTGAAGACTGGCAGGGCGGGTTTGAACTGCGCGTGTTCGGCGCTATCAACTTGACCCGGGAGGTTCTTGAAGGCATGACCGAGCTTGGCACAGGCATCATCATCAACGTCGGAGGCATGATCGATGAGAAATCCGATGATCAACTATGCATTGAAAGCGCCAACGCCGCCCTGAAAGCCTTCTCCGATAATCTGGATAAACAAGCCAGACGCGAAGGCATCCGTGTTTTGTCATACATCCCGGACGCCGAGCTTAGCGACGAAGATCATGCCGCCACTCTGATCCAGTTTATATACGACAAACTATCATCATAAGGGATCACTCCTGACAGGCGCGACACTGGCTCTGGTATTGACGTAAAGTGCCGCCGGGGCCATCACCGCAAACATCACCAGCGGCAATGTCATATCCTCGGCAACAATAACAACCAGCGCGAAGCTCGTTGCCATCATCAAGGAGGCCAATATTTTTGCCCTGTAAGGAATAACTTTATGATCATGCCAGTCGCGAATGGCAGAGCCGAACACGGGATGGTTCCACAACCACAGACGGAAGCGTTCTGAACTTTTCGAAAACGCCCAGGCTGCGGCAATAAGAAAAACCGTCGTCGGCATACCCGGAACGACAACACCAATCAAACCCAATGCAACATTTAACCAACCGAATGCAAAAAACAGCCAACGCGTCCAACGGTTGGTTTGCTGGGTCTTGGCATGTTTGTCGCTATCTGGTGCTTCGCTTTGCGTCATTGCAGTCGTGGCCTTAATTATCCCGTGCCTATCCGATTAATGCTATCGAGTGCTTCTTCTATTGTCTCAATGAACTTCGGAACATCGATCGGCTTGGTGATGTAGTCCCTGAACCCGGCCTTCAAACCGGCTTCTATATCCTTGACCATGGCGGCGGCGGTAATGGCGATGACGGGAATGTCTTTCGTTTCTGGTGTATTTTGCAATTGTTGCAGGGCTTCAATCCCATTCATGCCGGGAAGGTTGATATCCATCAAAATCAGGTCGGGGTGTTCGTTTCTGGCGAGTTCAAGAGCCAATTCGGCGTTATACGCCGTCAGCAGCCTCGTATTTGCAAACCGACCGATCAACATTTCCATCAACTGCATATTGGCGGGATTGTCCTCGACGTTGAGAATCGTATATCGGGTTGTTTCGTCCAGTTCCATGATCACTTTGCCGGATGATGTCGCCATTTTCACATTGGCTATACCGGTGTCCTCCTTCTCGTTCATTGGAACGTCGATCCAGAAGGTACTACCCTTACCCACTTCACTCTCGAAGCCAATCTGCCCGCCCAGCACTTCGATGATCTGTCTGGTAATGGTCAGGCCGATGCCGGTGCCCTCAATCGCCCCGGTTTCCAGACCCAACCGCTCGAACGGCTTGAACAGATCGTCCTGTTTCTCGGTTGGGATGCCCATGCCGGTATCCACCACGCTGATCCGCAACATCTGGCCTGGCAGTTCCTGACACGTCAGCGTCACCGTGCCGTTCCTGCGGTTGTACTTGACGGCGTTGGACAACACGTTGAGAAGCACCTGCGTCAGCCGGGTGCTATCGGTCCACAACACGGGAAGAGCGTCCCTGTCAATTTGGTCAATGATCTTGATACCTTCCCTGTCGGCCCGTTCCTGGATCAGGTTCAGACTATGATCAATGACATCCCGTGCGGGAGTGTAATCGACGTTAAGGGACAGGTGCCCTGCCTCTATTTTGCTGAATTCCAGCACTTGCTCGATCAGTTCCAGCAGGTGATTGCCGCCCCTGAGGATGAGATCGACGGAGGACTTCTGGGTTTCGCTTAAAGGTTCCTTGGGATTGAATTGCAGCAACTGGGCGAAGCCGAGAATGGCGTTCATCGGCGTTCGTAACTCGTGACTCATCGATGACAGGAACTCGGATTTGGCGTGGTTGGCTTCGATTGCCTCCAACTGCGAACGGCGAATATCACTGATGTCCTTCGTTGATGAGATAATGTGCGGTTGTCCGTTCATCTGGACTATGCAAGCGGACATTATGCCAGGCCACAAGAAGCCGTCCTTGCCACGGAAAGTAGCCTCAAGATTGCTGACGATTCCATCCTTGTTAAGCCCTGACACCAGCTTGCCTCGATCTTCTTCGATCTCCCAGAGATTAAGGTCAGTGGTATTCTTGCCGATAACATCATCACGGCTGTATCCAGTTGTCTGACAAAATCCGTTATTCACGTCAACACACAGTCCAGTTTCAAGGCTCGTGACCATAAACACATCGGGAATAACTTCGTAGAAACTACGAAATGTCTCTTCGCTTTCCTTTAACTTATATTCGGCATGCTTGGCCTCGGTGATATCCTGCGCGAATGAAGAAACGCCAAAGGGAATGCCATCATCTCCTATCAGTGGCGTGTTAAACCATTCACAAATTATCTTCCGGCCATCTTTGGTTACATTCTCGTTGATGCTGTGATTGCCGCCACTTTGGTTTAATAGGGCGTAAAAAACCTGATCTATCAGATTGTGGATTTCTTCAGGAATAATCAGGGTTTTGGCGTTTTTACCGATGACTTCTGTTTTGCTGAAACCAAAAATTCTCTCTGCCGCCGGATTCCATTCTATACAGTCAAAATTCTTGTCCCACGAGATGGAGGCTAAGGGAGTATTCTCAAGATGAAAGGATAATCGTTCCTGGCTTCGTCGAATTTCATTTGAAGCCTTGATCTCGCTGGTAATTTCCCTTCCCGTCCCTCTATAGCCCTCAAAATTATTAGATTTATCAAAGACAGGCATGCCGCTGATTGATACCCATATCTCTGTACCATCTGGTTTAAGCCTTGAGTGAATGACATTACGAAAAATACGATGAGCCGCAATATCTTCCAGCAATGTCTCCCATGCACCGTCGTCTATGCCTGGCGGTCTTGTTTCCGCCCGGGTTTTACCCAGCAGTTGATCAGGTTGCATCCCGGTATATTCTTCAAAACGTTCCGAAATAAAGGAAAACCGGTTATCTACATCCATTTCCCAAAACCAGTCAGATGCAACGTTACTGAAATCCTTGAACCGCTGTTCGCTTGCGCGATGGGCTTTTTCCGCTTCAATTTCAGATGTAATTTCCGAGCCCGTACCACGATAACCTTGGAAGGTGCCATCAAGGTCAAATACCGGGGTTCCGCTTATCTTGATATGACGGGGCTGTGCCCATTTAATCGTGTAGCCAAAATCCCTGAAAGATTTATGTTCATCAAGGTTCTTATAATGAGCGCTCCATTTCTCCTGATCGTCTCGAACAGCGTTGACATCCTGGCGACGTTTCCCCAGATAAATATTCGGATCAATCCCAGTAAGTTCTTGAAGGCGGCCAGAGAAATACGTGAATTTAAGGTCGCTGTCGGTCTCCCAGAACCAATCGGATGCCGCTTCTGCAAAATCCTTAAACCTGGCGTCGCTTTCACGGAGAGCGGCTTCCTGGCGTTTTTGTTCGGTGATATCAAGCACCGTGGTGATGCGAATGTTTTCTCCAGCCAATAAAGAAGACTGTCCTTTTACGAGAGCCGGAAACGATGTTCCGTCTTTTCTCAATAATTCCGGCTCGTAAAACTCAATGTCATTATCTGCAATCTTACTGGCGACAAAATCGCGCATCCGGGGAACGACCAACTCAATAGGGGACATTCCAATTATCTCATCGATCGTATATCCCAACATCGAAGCTCCGATGCTGCTGACGTCGATTATGGTGCCTTCCTGAATCAGAAAAACGCCTTCATGGACGTTCTCAAGGAACAATCGCATTCGATCTTCGGCTTTCTTCTTTTCCGTAATATCGAGGAGAACGATGTCGATGTAGTTCTCATCGCGAAAGATCCTTCCATATGCGGATATAATAACAACGGATCCATCCTTGCGGAAGAACTCGACCTCATTTACCTGGTCGGGATATTTTTCGATGTTGGCGAGAAGTTTTTCCCGACCATCCGGGAGGACAAAATGATCAGAGAATGTAAAATCAGAAATGAAGTTATCCACATTTTCGAAACCAAAGATTGAAGCCAGTTTGGCATTTGCCTCAATTACCTTGCCGTCACTAAACCTTGATCTGCCTATTCCTGCTTGGGCATTATTGAAAATGGATCGAAACTGCTTTTCGCTTTGTCTTAATTCTCTGGTCCGTTCATCAACAATTTCTTCAAGAGAAATACGGTAGCGCTGTAACTCTTTCTGAGTTTCTAGAGTTTTGGTAATATCCTGGAAGATACCAAATACCGACTGGACTTCACCATCCGGTTTTAAACGGACAACCCCAGTAGATTTGACATGGCATATTTCTCCATCGGGCCGAACAAGTCTTAGTTCGAACTGATAGTCTTCTTTTTCTTCCAACGCCCGACGCACATATTCGATGACCATATCCCGGTCATCCGGATGGTAGGCGTTGATAGCCGCCTCGACATCGATTTCATCACCAACTTCAAGACCATGTATACGGTACACTTCGTCCGACCAGTAAAGTTCACCGGTATCGGCCTGAATCTCCCAGTGACCGATTTTTTCGACGTGATTAATTTTTAAAGCTGATGACAATTTGTGATCACTCTTCAAATATCTTGATTGCCAGTAACAAATAAAAATCAATTCATTGTAAATTATGTTTCCCCACAATTAAAGTGGGTGCTCTCTGGTATGTGTTCAATTTATATTTTGGTTTCAAAAGAAAAAATCCAATCGCGGCTAGAAGCCGCCACCGTTAACGCCTGTTTGTGGTTGCAAGTAGCCGTCAAAGGGACGTGTACAGCAATCTATATGTAGTGGGGATCTGCATTAACCGGACAGGCACGAATTATCCCTTGAAAGTCACTAACAGTATGATATTTGGTCAGCAGAAATAAATTGCAATTGATTCTACCGGATACACATGAACGATAAGGTACATCTTCCCGGGGGCGCAAAACTGGTTGATGGTGTTTTTCATCAGATCCTGGTCCCCGAAAACACAAATAACAGACGAGCCGCCCTGTTTCTGGATCGCGATGGCTGCGTCGTGGTCGAAGCCCATTACCTGCATGAAGTCGAAAAAGTTCAATTAATTAACGGCGCGGTTGACGTTATCGCCCGGGCCAATGCCTTAAACGTTGCCGTCGTCTTCGTCACCAATCAGGCAGGAATTGGCTATGGATATTTCGGTTGGCCGGAATTCCTTCTGGTCCAGAATAAAATAATGAGCGAATTGGCAGCCTTTGGTGCGCATGTGGATGGGGTCTTTGCCTGTCCCTTCCATGCCAAGGGGAGGCCGCCATACGAGCACCCTGATCATCCCTCGAGAAAACCTAATCCAGGCATGTTGCTTGCCGCAGCGGATGGGTTAAACCTGGACCTTGGCAGATCATGGATCATCGGTGATCGGGCCGGTGATCTGGAAGCCGGATTGAACGCCGGTCTTGCCGGCGGCCTTCAGGTCGCGACCGGGCATGGATTGCGCGAAGGCGAACGCGAAGCCGCCCTGGCCCTGAATTCAAATGACTTTCGAGCCCTGGCGGCAGACTCAATTGCCGACGCTATGGAAATATTGGCCGCTTGGCCTAATCAATAATAACCCTGTTGCGACCACTGTTCTTGGCCTTGTAAAGAGCCTTGTCCGCTGCTTCCAGTAAGTCAGCCGGGTTTTGGTGGTTGGGATATTGGGCAATGCCGCAACTTAAGGTAACGGAAAATTTCTTGTCGCCTGAGGGGTGCTCGATGTCAGAAAAAGCCTGCCTGATCCCGTCAAAAATTTGTTTTGCCTCTTCGATCGAAACTTCCGATAGAACAGCGGCAAATTCCTCCCCACCCATGCGGCCAATCACGTCATTGCTACGCAGTCTTTGCCTCAACAGCCGTGAAAGACTTTTAATAACCTCATCCCCGACACCGTGACCGTGAACATCATTGACCGCTTTAAAATGATCAATATCCAGGGCGGCAACACAAAGACTGGTCTTGTTTCGTTGCGCGCGGGAGACTTCATTTTCAAGAAATTCATGAGTCGTCGTGTGGTTGAGCAAGCCCGTCATGCTGTCGCGCACCATGCGCGAGCGCAGCAAGCGGAAACGTTTTACCCGGCTGCGCACCGATGAAATCAAATGCTTGGGTCTGATCGGCTTGGTCAAAAAATCATCGCCCCCTGATCGCATCGCAATCAATTGCTTATCGAGATCGATTTCACCCGACAGGAATACAATTGGCAGGGTCGAATAACTTTCCTGCTGTCTGACCACAACAGCAAGTTCCTGGCCACTGCACTGTGGCATATATAAATCCATCAAAATCAATTCCGGGGAAAATTCATCAAGTTTTTCCAGCAACAACATTGGGTTCGTGACAATTTCAGCAACCATGCCCGCCCCTTGCAGGATCACCTCGGTATATTTCGCGGTGCTGACATCGTCATCGACAATAAGGATACGAAATTCTTCCCCCTCTTCATTCGACAAGTGCTGATCAAGCACATCGAGCAATTCAGATGTCACTATCGGTTTCACCATAAAGGACTCGGCGTTTACCCGGGCGGCCTGCAGGCGCACATGAATGTCGCCTATGTCGGACATGACAATCAGGGGCCCGTCGCAAACTTTCTCTTGTCGCAATTTCTCGATTAGCGAAAGCCCCGAATTTTCATCCCCATCGGGTAATGCTTCCACAACAACCGCCGCAGGACGTAAATCATTGACGATACCTTTCAGATCATCCCCTGGACTGGCGTGGCGCACAACAAAACCAGAATTTTCTAATTCTCCCTTCAGGCGCGTTACTTCGCGAGCGTCCTCACTAATAATCAGTAATATATTTTCAGCAATGCTTTCTTCAAAGCCGGTGTCAACGAGTTGCTTTTTTTGTTCCCCTGCGTCGGCCAGAATGTCATCAATGGCCTTCTGTAAAGTCTCAATGAGTGGGTCTGTCACTGCCGTTACCATACGGGCAGAAGAGCTTTGCAGGTTTAGGGCCTCGGCGCAGCCATGCTCCAGGGAACGAGCCGAGACACTGATGTCCGGAAAACCGAAGGTTGCGCCGGAACCGGCCAGCTTATGGGACAGGCCTTCCAAGGTTTCAAGATAATGGCGAATGTCGGCTTCGCTATCCGAAGCGGGTGGGCGGGCAGCTTCGTTAATTTCGACCATCTTGACAGGCAGCTGATCCCGGTATGATTGCTTGAGCAGCGCCAGCTTTTCCTGAAGGGTGTTTGAATTAGTGTTCATTGACAATAAATATGTCCCAAATACAGATAAACAAGCCTCAAGATATGAGCTTAAGTCTTATTGAGAACCATAATTGATATAATCCGCCCATACCCGTTCCAGTCGCCTGAGCGAATCAAGTACCATTTCGGTTTCATCAGGGCGTTGTTGTTGGCCTGCGAATGATTCAGCATTTTGCAGCTCCAGTTCACGAATTTTAACGACAATCTTGATCGCCTTGTCGGTCAATTTGATACTGACAGAACGTTTGTCATGCGGGGTGCGTTCCTGATCAAGATAGCCAAAATCGACAAGTTTCTTGATGTTATAGGAAACATTCGAGCCCTGATAATAGCCCCGTTCGACCAGGTCGCGAATAACGATTTCCTCTTCCCCGATGTTGGCCAGCAACAACGCCTGAACACCGTTGATGTCCCTGACACCCAAGCGGTTTAGTTCAGTTCTGAGAACATCAAGAAAGCGTCGATGCAAACGCTCTATCAGGTGGGTAAGTTCAAGATAAGATTTAGTCATGGTCGAATTCTGCCCGTAAAGTTGATGCTTTCGCAACCAGTTAAGACATTTCACTGGTTCTAGGGTAGCATTACATGGCAAAGATGAGCGTACAATGAACGAATTACCAACCAAGCTATCAGCTTTGTCCCTTCAATTCACCCGCCACCTGTGGATGAACCTTTTCTTCGCATTGCTTATGGCCGGGTTGCTCGTTGGATGTTCCGGTCAAGTGCCGAGCCCGAAACAAATCAAGACAGATAACGCCCAAAGCCGGGCCGGGCAACTGATGCGGATTGCCGAAACGACACGTCAGGGCGGTGACCTTGGGTCGGCGCTGGCGCTATTTCGCCGCGCCCACGCCATGACCCCGGGCGACATCAAAGCGTTGATTGCCATCGGCGAAGTCGCCTTTACCATAAAAGAATTCGATCAGGCGGCCAGTGCCTACAGCAAGGCCTTGACCATGGATCCAGAAAATTTGCAGGTTCTGCTGGGCTATGGAAAAACCCTGATTTCCCTTGATCGCCCGGATCAAGCGCTGGAATATTTTACAACCGCCACCACAGTCAATCCCGCCGATCATCGCGGTTTCAACGGCGCCGGTGTATCGCTGGATATGATGGGACGTCATGACGAAGCGCAAGGGCAATACCACAGGGGCATCGAGGTCGCGCCGGAAGCCATTTCGTTAAGCAACAATCTGGCCCTGTCACTGGCCTTTGCTGGCAAGTATGATCAGGCTATCGGCATCCTGGAAGTGTTTGCCGACGATCCCCTGTCCGGGATCCGCCTGCGCCAAAATCTGGCGTTGATATACGGTCTTGCCGGTATGAATGAAAAGGCGGCAAAAATCGCCGCAAAAGACTTCGACCCTGCCGGTGTCGCCAACAACATGGCTTACTATGCCCAGCTTCGTAAATTATCCAGCAAGGCCCGCGCCCAGGCGGTTTTTGGAACCAATACAACAACGAGCCCATAAAGAACGTCGGGGGGCAGCTTTCGCCACCCCCCGATGTCGTCAGGCCAGCGGACCCCAATCCATGGCCTGACTCCCCAATTGTTTATGCTCTCCCCCTATAGGCTCCCCAGCCCATCCATGGCGCTTAGGATAGCTGGCCCCAGCAACACGATGAACAAGGTCGGCAAAATAAAGACAATCAGCGGAATGGTCAGGGTCGCGGGTAATTTTGCGGCCTTTTCTTCCGCCTTCATCATCCTGTCATCCCGGTACTCGGCAGCCAGAACCCGTAGAGATTGAGCCAGGGGCGTGCCGTATTTTTCGGTCTGAATGAGCGTATTGACGACGCCGCGGATCGAGGCCAGTTCGGTACGTTTGACCAGATTGCTAAGCGCTGTGCGGCGTTCGGGCTGAAAGCCAAGTTCTATAGCGGTAAGAGCAAGTTCGTCCGCCAATTCAGGCGAAGAGCGAGCCATTTCACGAGAAACCCGGTTTAACGCCGCGTCAAGGGCAAGGCCGGACTCGGCGCAGATGACCAGCAAGTCAAGGGCATCAGGCAATCCCTTTTGTAATTGCAACTGGCGTTTCTTGACCACGTGAGCAACGCCAATATCGGGCACAAAAGCGCCTGCGACAAGTGCTGTCGTCGTAATCAAAACCTTGACCATCGGCGCAACATCAACAATACCGAGCCCGTAAACGAACAAGGCCACCAAGCCACCCAGAAGGAATGGCAGGCTGAGTTTCAGGAACATAAAAACCACAATCGCGTCTTTCGAGCGCCAGCCTGCTTTTGTCAGTTTATCAGTGGCTTGTGCTACATGCTCACCTTTGAACATGTTCAGACGTTGGGTTACAGCGCGCATAAGACTCAACGTTTCGACACGCTGAAACCGGTTTGCATTGGCTTTCAACATCCCCGCCTTCAAATTTTGCCGATGCTGGCCAAGGGAGCGCGCCCGCATGGCCAACGGATCGCGATAAATGAGCGCCTGCCAGACGATCAGGACACTAAAGAAAGCAATGATACTGGCAGCGAGGGTGAACGCAACGTCAGCCTCCATTCCGCTGATTTGCTCAAGCATGCTCATACCTCGAACTTGATCATTTTATTCATGATCAGGACTCCCATACTCATAATACCGATACCCGTAGCCAGCATCATCTGGCCGCGCGGATCGTTAAACAAAGCCATCTCATATTCCGGGTTGAGCGCGAAGATGATGGCAAACATGATGAAAGGCAGAGACCCGAGAATCAGGGCGCTGGCTTTCGCTTCGGACGACATCGCCCTGATTTTCAGGCCCATCTGGCGACGGCGGCGCAGGATGTCTGAAAGATTTGCCAGGGCTTCTGACAGATTGCCGCCGGTCTCGCGTTGTACCGAGATGCTGATAACGAAGAACTTGAATTCTGCCGTATCAAGGCGTCTTGCCGTTTCCCACAGCGCTTCGTCCAAGGGTTGGCCGAATTTGACCCTATCAGAAATATCGCGAAATTCCCGGCCCACGGGGTCGGCCATTTCCTGACCGACGGAGGCTATGGATTCGGTCACCGGCAAACCGGATTTAAGGCCGCGGACGATCAAATCAATAGAGTCCGGAAATTGTTCAGTAAACTGCTTCAGCCGTCTTGTCGCCATCGACCCAATGACAAAATGGGGCAACCCTATTCCAACGGTTAATCCAAGCAACAATGCCAGCACCGAGCTAAGTTGCAAAAGCCCCGTGGCGATGAGGAATACCGCCAGCACCGTGACGACATTTACCAGCACATAGGCGCCAATGGAAATCTCGCGGCCGGTGCGCTCAAGGCGTGTCTCCAGCATTTTCTGGTTAGGCAGGAAGCGTCTGGCTAACTTCTCAAACAAGGGAAAGCGGCTGCTGATATGTTTTTTTACGGTCTTGTCATTCTCTTTTCTAATCGAAATGACATTGCCTGCGGCACGCTGGCGGATCGTCTCTATACGATTCTGCATGCGCTTTTTCGATTTTGAGCCGATGCTTGAAATGGCAAAAATCAGGCTGGCGAAGCTAATGGAAACACCGATAAAGATAAGCAGGACGGTCATGTACATGGGCTTTATGTCCTCTCTTCATTTTCCTGCGGCGCAGATGACATCGCCTCGTTCAAAGCGCGCTCAAGGCCAAAGTATTGCGCCCGCGTGGTAAAATGCGGCTTCAAGCCGGTCGACCTAAACGTCCCTTTCAGTTTTCCATCCGGGGTTTCGCCCTCGAACTGGAACTTGAACAAATCCTGGGTGGTGATGACATCGCCTTCCATGCCGACAATTTCTGTAATGTGCGTGATACGACGCACGCCGTCGCGCATACGCGAAATTTGAACGATCATGTTGACCGCGCCAGCGATCTGGCTGCGCACCGCTTCCGTCGGCAATTTGACGCCTGACATGGCGACCATGTTTTCTAGCCGGGTCAGCGCCTCGCGGGGACGGTTTGCGTGCAGGGTTCCCAGTGATCCATCATGACCCGTATTCATGGCCTGCAACATATCAAGGGCCTCACCGGCGCGGATTTCGCCCAGAATCACCCGATCGGGACGCATACGCAGGGCATTCTTGACCAGATCACGCTGGGTGATTTCACCGTCGCCTTCAAGATTTGGCGGCCGGGTTTCCAACCGCACAACATGGGGTTGCTGTAATTGTAATTCGGCGGCGTCTTCAATGGTCACAATGCGCTCGCCACTGTCGATCATTCTGGACAGGGCATTAAGCAACGTCGTTTTACCCGAGCCGGTGCCTCCCGATATCAGAATGTTGAGTTGGCTGCGTGTCGCAATCTTCAACACCATGGCCATTTCCGGGGAAAGATTTTGCTGACGTTCCATCACGTCCAGGGTGATTTTCTGCTTGGCGAATTTACGGATGGATATCGTTGCCCCGTCGATAGCTAGGGGCGGGATAATGATATTTACGCGCGACCCATCTTCAAGCCGGGCATCAACCAGCGGCGAGGATTCATCGATGCGCCGACCGATCCGCGTGACGATCCGCGTGGCGATGCTCATGACATGGGCATTGTCGCGGAACCTGACGTCGGACAATTCCAGCTTGCCACCGCGTTCCACGTAAACCTGATTTGCGCCATTGACCAGGATGTCCGTTATCGCATCATCTTCGAGCAAGGCTTCAAGAGGTCCCAGGCCGAGCATATCGTTGATCAGGGTGGTTACCAGATCCCGTTGCTCAAGCAAATTAAGGCGCATCTTTTGTTCGGCCAGAATTTCCCCAACGATGGCGCCGATTTGCTCGCTTAGCTCGGCGCGGGGTAATGCAATAGCTTTGGATACATCCATCTTTTCCATCAAGATGGGTTGCACCTTTTTCTTGGCCTCATCGATACTGCTTTGAGAGGCCGCGGAAACATTTTTGACAGGCGCCAATGACGGCGCGACATCGGCATGTATTACCATGTCTGGATTGCTGCGCTTGGCTTCCATCAGGAACAGATTGAGCGTGGCCGTAACCACATCGCGTCGCTCATTATCGTTCAGCGTCAATTTTTTCTGGTTACAGATATCATTTACTTGTGCGGCAATGCTTTGCGCCAATTCGGACCGGGACAAACTTGTCAGGCCCTCTAGTCCAATATCCAACAAAAGTTTTTCATTACAGGCGGCGACAACGATATCCATATCATCGTCACGGCAGGGTGAAACCGTTTGCCTGTTTGCTAGCTCGACGATTTCGGCGCTGGGCGTTGTATCGCGGCGTCCAAATGCCATCAACCCCTCCCTACCAGGCGTTTCCAAAGCGGGGCTTGAACTGCGTCATCGGTACGGCCAGACACTTGCCTGCTTAGATCGCGCAGGACCTGAACCATCTTGGTCGCCTTTCCAACTTCGGAGACGGTCTTGCCTGCTCCCTCGGCCAGGATCGCCGTTTTAGGATCAAGGGGAATTTGATGATCGACGCCAAGTTCCGCACCACCCTCAAAATCCTTGATCGTCAGCTCACTGTTTTTACCATTGCCGACGCGGTTAATGACGACGGATAATTCCGATCCCGGCGTGACCGTCCGCACCAATTTTGCCAGCCGCTGGGTATCACGCATTCCGGCCAGGGTCGGATCGGAAACGACGACCACTGAAGCAGGCGGGATCAGGGTTGAAATTTGTGAACGGGCGGCAAAACGTGGCAGGTCCATGATGACGCAATCGAAATCCATGCGTAAGGTTTCGAGCAAACGGTCGAGAGCCTTGGGATCGAATGAGAAAGAATGTTCCAGATCTTCCTCTGCCGCCAAGATGTAGAGGTTTTCACTTTCACGAACCATCGCCCGCTCGATAAACAGACCGTCGATGCGGTCGGGATTTTCCAACGCCTCGCGAAAGCCCAGTCCGGGTTCCATATCCAGGGCCAACGCCAGGGTCCCAAAATATAAATCAAGATCAACCAAGGCGACACGCAGGTCTTGTTCATGGGCCATCATCCAGGCGATGTTGGCGGCGACCGTGCTGGCCCCAACACCACCGCGAGCGCCAACTACGGCGATAAGGCGACCCTGTTGCTGGTCATCATCCGGTGCCGCACTTTGCGTCTCATCCTTGCGATTGATAGCAGCGTTCAAGTCTTCCGGCGATACCGGTTTGAGTAAATAATCATGAACACCCATGTCCATCAAATGACGGTATAACTGCACGTCATTGATTTCCCCAAGGGCGATGACGCGGGTGTCGGCCATGCAGACCTGGGCAAGGGCCTCTATGTCGGCAAGCGGGTCGGCGCTCCCGGAAAGATCGATCACCAGTTTTTCCGGTGTCGGGATAGCGCTCAGCGCTTCGGCTGCCTGGGTGGCCGAGCCTTCGAGAACCTGATCCTCGGACCAGCCATTGTCGAAGGCGACACCGATCATCACGGCCCGGGTCACCTCATCGCCAACGACGGCCAGAAACGGAGCGCGTGAGGTTGAAATGTTAAGGGCGGGCATCGACATTTACTTCGCCTCCCCCGTCTTCTGCTGGCTTTGCGTAACGCCAACATCTTCTGGTGTCAGGCTTTTGGTTTCACCCTTGCGGTAATTGCTGATCGACGTCGCTGCGTATTCGCCATCCGCGTAACCCTCGCCGCGCCCATGAAGAATGTCGCCGGGTTCGGCTACCATCAGGCCAAAATTAGTGGCGCTGGCGCAGCCCCAATTGCTTGTTGGCACGTTATTGTAAGTAAAACGCTCGCCGCTCCAGTCCGGGCAGCCTGGCAAAGTTACGACGTACCGCCGTATTACCAGGTTAACGGCATCGCGGGCCGGTATCTTAACGGCGAAATCACTGGACAAAGAGCTGACTTGCACGCCGAAGGTTGAAAGATAGTCGGCAACACTGTTCTTGCGGGCGGCACTTAAAGCCGCCGGTATTTCTGCGTTTCCCGAAACCAGATAAAAGACATCCTTGCGGGCGGCCTGGGCATTATTAAGAAAGCCAATCAAACGCTCGCCTTCCTTACCGTCCAAATTCGCACTGGCCGGGGTGAAGGAAACTTCATGGCTGTATTGAACTTCATTGACCTGTGGCCGTTTGGGCTGGGGAATATTCGAGAAATCTTCCAAATGGGGCAGACTTTGGCAGCCAACGACGATTGCTAAAGAAGCAATAGCCAGCGTTTGTTTGATCGTTTGGGGTCCGAAAAACACGACACTCTCCTTCTTTATCCTCAAAGGTTTAATCCAGTTGAAATCCAACCGGACCAATCAGGGTCTTACCCTCCCGACCGACGGTGACGGGTTGGCCGGGTTTGCTGTTACGGCGGTTCAAGCCACCAACAAAAATCCGTTCGATATCGTGGGGCGGCACATAACCATCGGTCGGGGCGGCAAGTTTGTTGCTGGAAACAGGCCTGACGATGTAAGGCGTGATGATAATCACCAGTTCGCTTTCATCGCGCTGGAAGCGGTCAGATTTAAACAACCCGCCAAGCACCGGCACGTCACCCAGTCCGGGGAATTTGGAAATATCATGGGTAACGTTGTTCTGTAGCAATCCGGCAATGGCGAAACTTTGTCCGCTGCCCAACTCGACGGTGGTTTCGGCCCGTCTGGTTGTTAATGACGGCACCACGAAGGAGTTCAGGGTCACCGAGTTGGTCGATGATAACTGGCTGACTTCGGGGCGCACATGCATATTGATCCGGCTCTCGCCCAGCAAGGTCGGGGTGAAGGCCAGCGAGACGCCGAATTTTTTAAATTCAATGGTGACCCGACCGGTGGAGTCGGGAACCAGAATGGGAAATTCACCACCAGCAAGGAAACTGGCCGTTTCACCTGATAGCGCCGTCAGGTTAGGTTCGGCCAGAACACTGACCAGTCCCTCTTCTTCCAGGGCGTCGATGACGGTGTTGAAATCCCAACCGGCGATTTTCTTGCCAACGCTCAATGTATTCTGGGTGACGGCGCCAGCAAACGGATTACTTGTCGCCAAACCAAGAGAAAAACCGCCGATGGAACCAAGGATCGACCAGTTGAAGCCCAATTGCTTGTCGACACCGCGGGAAACTTCGGCGACGCGCACCCTCAGGTTAACTTGATTGGGTGCAGTAACACTCAAACGATTGATGATATTCTTCTCGTCACCGACAAAGCTTATAGCAAGGCGGCGCACGTCCTCGGCGGCGCTTGCCGAAGCAACCGTGCCGTCGAGCACCAGTGTACCGTTGATGCTGGCAACACGGACATCCGAACCGGGGTGAAGTTCTTCGAGAATGTCGCGCAAACGGCCAAGATTATGGGTCACAGAGATATCGATATTGGCCAGCACACGTTCCTTGCCGTCGACGGCGTAAAGGGTCGTCTGACCGGGTTTTTTGCCCAGCAAGTAGATCAGGCTCGGCGATTTGACCTGGATATTGGCAATTTCAGGATCTGCAACGAAGACGGTCGCGGCTGGGCGATCAAGACGAACCAGACGGCCCTTTGAAACTTCCAAGTCAAGAGACTGGCCGGAACTGGCGACGACTTGGACGACGCCGGAGGGGCGGCTGAATTGAATTTTCTGGCCAGTGGCCGCATTTAACTTCAAAGGGCCAGGCGTAGTCGAAGCCATTTCCTGGGAAAGGGCCACATTGCCGGACAATGAAGCTGCCAGAATCACGATCAGGAAAAATCCCGAAAGGCGCTGAATGAAGGGCATGAAATTACTATTCCTCATCGCTGTGATTCCTAAAATGCCGCCTGCTCGGCTTCGGTGCCGCGCAAGACGTTTACGGTGCGACCCGTACCGCGATTGGTAAGGCCCGCGACCAGGGCGTTAACTTCTGTATCCAAGGTGAAGCCGTGCCCTTTTTCCTGAGGCTGCTTTACGGAAATGCTGCCGTCCGGATTCATTTCTTCTCGCGCCAGACTTTGCAAAGACAGGGAAATCGAACCCATGGCCATGCCAATGGCGACTTTTTCCGCCTGCTTGGGGCTGACTTCCAATGTCACGGTCTTGGCCGGGTTGAACTCGCCGTCCTTGCTTTCGGTTTTCTGGTCAATGGCCAGGACACGAATAGCGGTCAGTATGGTTTTTGAGACATGACGGGAGCGGTTTTCACCGTCTGAATTTTTACTGTTGAAACTGGATGTCAAAATAAGATCGACCTTGTCACCGGGAAAGATGAAGCCGGAAATCCCGGACGTGGAATCCACGGGCACCGAGACGGCGCGATTTCCGGGCGTAACAACCGCCGCCAGGAAACCCCGGTCTCCCGGATGGACAACAAGATGATTGGTTATGGGCTGCCCCGGCATGATCGATATGCGCACCACGGCACCCACGAAATCCTTGATATCGCGCTGTCCCTTAAGGGCATAAACCGCGGCCACCCCCTGTTCAGGCCAGGGTTGCCATTTCAGGCTGTTCTGGTGAACGAAACTGCCGGCCTTGAGCTCTTCAGTGGCAACCAGAACTTCGACGAAGGGCGCTTCTACGATCTGTTGCGGGACCGAAGCCTGCATGGCGGCGCGTTCTGAAGCGATCCATGAATTGGCAAACCAAGCCGTCACACCGGCTGCGCCGAGGGCTATGAAGAGGAGCAGGAAATTTCTGAAGGTCATGATCGTTTCTCCTCTGACTTAAAATTGCAGGAACGACAGCGCTTTGACGCCAACGGCAAGGCCACCTGCGGCGATGGCAACGCCGTAGGGAAGTTGTTTTTCAAGAACGGCGTCACGGGCCTGCTCATTTCCAGCCCGCTCGAAGGCCAGCGCCAAACCATGACGTAGCGGCGACATCATCAGCACGGCAAGAGCGCCGCCACTTAAAGCCGTTACAAACACAAAATCGACAATGCCCCCAAGGCCAGCCCACAACGTGACAGCCGTCATGAGCTTGACATCCCCGCCGCCAATTATCCGCCCTGAAAACAAGGCCGACCCGATGACCAGCATACCTGAACCGACAATAAACCCGCCTAGCCAGTCGATGGATGCAGGAGACGCCAATACATGAGCGGGATAAAGCAGAGCGATGGCGAGCGTTACATTGTTGGGAATACGATACGTGGTGACATCTTTAATGGCTGCAAAGACCAGAAGCCCTAAAAACAAGGCCAGGATAAGACTATCGATGGAAAACTGAAAATACATGGCTTGGGGGCCTGCGTATCTTGGGGTTTAAGGGATGGGGTTTTAAAAAAAATAATAAAAATCGATAAATTTCTTTTTCCCGTCACCTCCCCCTTCGGAACGGGGTGGGCTCATTCCGAAGGGAGGACAAGAATGTCCAGGAGGGACTTCAGGGAAGTTCTATATTATCAAGCGGCTGGGATGGCATTAGTCAGAGCGGTTGAAACGGCACCAAACATGGTGTTAAGCGAAGTGCCCATGGCCGTCAGGGCGGTAATGGCGGCGACGGAAACCAGGGCGGCAATCAGGCCATATTCAATGGCGGTAGCGCCGGATTCATCGTTGATCAGGTTTTTCAAAGTTTCTAAAATCATAACACTCTCCTATTAAGTAATCAGGGACGATTTCAAGCATCGTGAGTACAGAATAGTTCGGTAAATAACAAATAGTCAAAAAGTTTATTCACTACTAATTTTCATTTATATTACTTTTATATTTAATTTGTATTTAATTTTAATTTATATAAAATTTTATGTAATTTTTGATAAATTAAATTAAATATACATTGCATTATTACTTATATTTTATTGATTTCGCAAACTACATAATGATGTCTATATTTATATTACATATGTTAATTAAATAACGGACACGTTCCATGGGTACACCACGCATCGTTAAAGATGTCTTGCAAAGCGTTCAGGCTTTTGTCCAAAAGCTGGCCCGGGACCGGCGCGGCTCCGTTGCCGTTTTTCTGGCTTTTGCCATCATTCCCATTGTCGGTTTCATCGGCATCGGTACCGATACCGCGCGGGCCTATATGGTCAAGTCGCGTCTGTCTTCGGCCCTGGACGCCGCTGGCCTGGCAGGCGGCAAGGCGTTCTTCAGCCCCACCCGTGATCAGGACATTACGATGTTTTTCAATGCCAATTTTCCTGCCGGATATATGGGCGCGGTTCTTTCAGGCCCTACTGTCACCATAGACACCGTCAGCGAAACCGTCACGCTGAGCGCCAGCGCCACCATCCCGACAACCTTCATGCGCCTGGTCGGAAAGAACAGCATCGCCGTCAGCTCCAATACTGAAATCACCCGCCAAATTGAAATGCTTGATCTGGTCCTCGCCGTCGATATGTCAGGATCCATGTCATCTTCTGCGGGGAGCGTCAGCAGAATTACCGCCGCCCGCAATGCTTCCTTGCAGTTGGTTGACATCCTGTTCGGCAACAGCGGCAACAAGGATCTGTTGCAGATCGGGCTGGTTCCCTGGAATGCAAAAGTCAATGTCACTATTGACGGCAGTGTGTTTGATCCCCTGGCGACTCTGACCCAACCGGTCGCGGCCTTTACCAACCCCGAAACCGGCGCAAACCAAAGCGACGTCTATTATGCCAACAATTCACCCGTTCCCCTGTTAGCCCCACCGCCGGCAAATTGGAAAGGATGTGTCTTCTCCCGCTTTATCGATGACGCCAATCCTGACACCGACGCCGATATCCTGATGCCGCCATTATCGACGCTCAGCACCGATTGGCCTGCCTGGCAGCCCATTGGGCCGGAAGGCGAACCAGTTTCTGGGGGCACCTGCACATTGTCGGTTGGCGGAAGCGAATGTCGTCGCTGCCTCAGTCACGGCATCACACCCCTGAAAAAAGTGAAGGCCGACATTCAGGCTGCTATCAACGCCCTGCAAAATCCAACCAGCACCACCAACATCCCGCAAGGGCTGGGGTGGGCCTGGCGAGTCCTGAAACCCACCGCGCCGTTCACCGAAGCCATTGCCAACCCGCCCGTGAACCGCCAGCAGGCGATCGTTCTGTTGACGGATGGGGAAAATTACGGAGGCTCCGGCGACGGCTACAAGGGAACATTCGGCGTCGGCGGAACCGCCAAAACGGCCATGGATGAGCGCCTAAAGCTGATTGCCGACAACATCAAGGCTGATGGCGTCATTCTTTACGTCATCCAGTTCGCCAACAACGGCACAGCTTTACAAACACTTCTAAAGCAAGTCGCCAGCGGCCCGGGATCACCATTTTACCACTACGCCCCGGACGCCGCCGCCCTGCAATTAGTATTCTACGAAATCGCCAGCCATCTTTCAGAGCTCAGATTATCCAAATAACCCAGAGACAAGGAGTGACAATCATGAACACCCCAGCCGTTGACATCATCCCCGTTGCCAGCCCCCGCCAAGACAGATTTATTGCTCCCATACTTGGCCTGTGTCGGAAGATAACCAATGCCCCCCTCTACAACCGTCTTGGCGGGTTCTTGCCGGCGGGTTTGTTCAGTCTGTTTCTGCTTGTCGAAATGATCGGCCTGTTGAAATACCTGCAAGCGGCCGGGAGCGTATCCAACCTAGAAATATTCGTTCATTCTGCGGCTTCGCTTTCAAAAATTATCTTTATCTCCCTGCTTACCATTTTGTTCCTGATTCGCAAGCCGCCACTCATGAAGGCAACGGGAATATGGCCGCGCCTGACAGCCCTGACGGGGACTTTCATGTTTGTTTTTGTCGCCGCCCTGCCTGCACCTGAGCCGTCCTTCGCCCAAAGCCTTATCGGTCTGGTTCTTGTCTGCATCGGAAGCGGCCTGTCGTTTTATGTGCTCAGTCATCTGGGTCGCTCCTTCAGCCTGATGGCTGAAGCCCGCGAACTGGTCACCAGCGGTCCTTACGCTTTCGTCCGCCATCCGCTTTACCTGACCGAACAAATCGCCGTTCTGGGCTTGCTGGTGCAACTTTTCTCAATACACTTTCTTATCTTCTTTATCGTGCACATCGCTGTACAGATCCGCCGCATCCACAATGAAGAAGCAATCCTGTCTCAAGCCCTTCCTGAATACGAACAATACAAAACCACAACCCGTCGGCTTATTCCGGGCGTTTACTAAGGTTGCTTAGCCGGAGATCTCTCCTCGTCTCTTGTACAACGCCCCTTCTTCAATCAGGCAGTCCGCACCGGCGCGTACCTGGATGCAAGCGTGCTAACCCGGTTAATGCAGATACCCAATACGTATAAGGGCACCTTCTATATCTGGTGGATGTCTGGATGAACCCGGTAGGCACGGGCTGATAGCTGAATAAAGGCGCCTAATTCAGGGTAACAGCGTCGTCAATGCGCCGAAACGGGGCCTCAGGATGGAATAGCGCGACAGTGTCGAGGCGCTCATCACGCCGCCTGAAAATATCGGAGTGAAATCGTAAAAGGCCTCGGCGACGATCACACTTTCACCGTCACGAATAACAAATCCTGTGGGCAAGACCGCGTTGGCTCCTTCGACTCCGAAAATACTGGCGCCGCTACCAGCGCCAAAACCGCGTTGCCAGTTAATCACCGGACTGGCAGTCCCTAACATGCTGATTGAAGAGACGATAATATGTCCGTCGGCAGCCAGATCAAACGGCTCGACCACGTAGCCCGAAGCCGTAAACAAATTAACCAGGTCGCCCTCTGCCAGAATTTCCGCCTGCGACGTCAGATCGGCCATGGTCGATGACGCTCGTTCTATTTTCTGGTTCAGAAGAACAAAACGAGTGACCTCGACGCCGCTGAGCAACAATGCGATCAGGATCGGCATGGCAATGGCCATTTCGACAGCCAAAGTGCCTCTTTGATCTTTAAGTAAACGGCGCAGCCATGGGAAGGTCATACGCCACCTGCCGCCACGTTCCACGGTTCATTCCTGACGGCAATACTGGCCTTCAGTGGGAAGGTTGCGCCGCTGCCGATAAACCGGGAAGCGAAGGGCGTCAGAAGCGGCCAGTCATAGCTGATCCGATAAAGCACCACATCGCCTGTTCCTCCTGCCCCGGCAACACCGATGTCGCTGTCCCAGGTACCGTTGCCATTGCTGTCCGTATAAGTTTCCCCAACGTCATAGGTTGCGTTGGCATTGCCATCAACGAAATCCTCACCGGCCCCGACATTGGCAAAATTCGGATAAACCAGAACGTCGATCTGCACCGCAGTCATATCGATCAGGCCGATTGTGCGATCAGCAATGATCTGAACGATGCTCTCAAGCCGCGTCGCCCCGGTGATTACGCGTCCGGTAATACCAAAGCGCGAGGCATCACGCAGCCCGCTTTCCATCAGGATCGAGCTAAACATGATCATTCCGAATTCGATAAAAGCGACCAGGAACATCGCCAGAAGCGGCGCGATAAAAGCAAACTCGATAATGGTCGAACCTTTATCGTTTTTCCCCAGGGTCCTGATTTTCTGGCTTGTCACGTTTTGGGTGCTTTCCTGATCAGCTAAATTAAAAATTTTCTTTAGTATTACAAATATTTTTCTTATTTATCTTACATAGTGCCAATTCTAATTTGTTATTCTACAAATCTCAAAAGTATTAAATGTAATCATTTCTATTATTATTTATATTTGTATTTACCTAAAATTTTAGACATTCTTGGATATTGCTCCCGGCAAGGAGAACAAATGTTGACCGAACGCATACGAACACTAATCTATTGAACAGGGCCATCGGGGTGCCCCTAATTGGAGAGTTGTTTTATGAAACTGTTACGCTATGGCCCAGTCGGCCAGGAAAAACCGGGCTTGATTGATGAGCAGGGCCGCATTCGGGATTTATCGGGAATCGTCAAGGATATTGACCCGGACACTCTGGCCCCGGAGCGACTGGCGCAAATTTCCGAACATGATTTTAATGCCCTGCCCATTGTCGAAAGCCCATCGCGTTTCGGCCCGCCGGTAAGCGGCATCGGCAAAATCCTCGCCATCGGTCTAAACTACGCCGATCACGCGGCGGAAACGAATCTGGACCTACCCCCCGAACCATTGGTTTTTGCCAAGGCGACTACCTGCCTTGCCGGAGCCAACGACACTCTGGTTTTACCCAAGGATTCCACCTGCACGGATTACGAAGTCGAACTGGCCGCAATCATCGGCTCCCGGGCCCAGTACGTCAGCGAAGACAAAGCCCTTGAACACGTTGCCGGTTACGCCGTGATGAATGATTATTCCGAACGTAATTATCAAATTGAACGCGGCGGCCAGTGGATCAAAGGAAAAAGCTTCGATGGTTTTGGCCCATTGGGTCCATGGCTTGTTACCGCCGAGGAAATCGCAAATCCGCAAAACCTGAATCTGTGGTGCGATGTCAATGGCGAGCGGCGTCAGGAATCCAATACCCAGAACATGGTCTTCGGCATCGCCCGCATTATTTCTAATTTGAGCCAGTACATGACGCTCATGCCTGGTGATGTCATTTCGACTGGCACCCCGCCCGGTGTTGGTCTTGGTTTTAAGCCACCGCGATATCTGAAACCCGGAGATATTGTCGAACTCGGCGTCGAAGGCCTGGGGCAGCAACGCCAACAACTAAAAAGTTGGAAATCTTAAAAAGAGACGTTTTTATGCCCAAAAACGATATTACGAGGCGAGACTTCCTCAATGGAACGTTGATTGGTGCTGGCACAGCCTTGATTGGCGAACGCTTTATGTTCAGCCCGGCCATGGCCAGGGAAGCCGAAGCTGTCCAACCGGTCATTAACGGCCCTTATTACCCCCCTGCCTGGACAGGCATGCGCGGCAGTCATCCCGGTGCCTACGAACGTGCCCATGAATTCGCCCGCGAAGGCCGTGAAGATTGGGGCAAGGTCACCCAGACCGGCGAAGAATACGACCTGATTGTTGTTGGCGGCGGCGCGAGTGGACTGGCCGCAGCCTATTTCTATCAGCAAGCCCATGAAGAGGATGTGAAAATCCTGGTGCTCGACAATCACGACGATTTCGGCGGCCACGCCAAACGCAACGAATTCGAGAGCGAAGGCAAAATGCGAATGACCTACGGCGGCTCGCAAGCCTTTGACAACATCGATAACTGGCCCGACGAAATGTGGGACTTACTCGAAGACCTGGACATCAGTTTGGAGCGTTTCGAAAACGACTATTACGACAGTCAATGGTACGAACGCCACGGCCTTAAAGGGGCCGTGTATATGGACGCAAAAGCCTGGGGACGCGACCATGTGATCCCGGCCGATCTGGGCGGTATGGCCCCGGTCATGCCGGGGCTTGGCGAAGGATCAAAAGATTACGAAGCCTTATTCGCCAAAACCCCTTTGCCTGCAAAAGCCAAGAAAGAACTGACCAAGCTCTATAAGGAAACAGGCGCGAACAGCATCATTCAGGAAATTGACGAACTCGATTTCAATTTCGATGACTACCCTTATGAAAAATTCCTTAGCAGATATTGGCGCATCAAGGATCCTGCGACGCTCTTATTCATACGTAAACTGCCAACAGACGAAAATGGCGTCGGCGCGGAAACCTTGTCTTTAAGCGAAGGGATCGAAGCCGGGCTTCCCGGTACTATTAAACTTGGCCTGTTTTACAAAATGACCCAAAAGGCTGACCCTGAAGACGCCGGGTACGTGCATCACTTCCCTGACGGCAACGCCGGATTTTGCCGCACCATCGTGCGTGCCATGATCCCTGAAGTCGCCCCCGGCGAGACTGACGCAGACGTTGTCCTGGCCAAATTTGATTACGCCACACTGGACGATCCGGAAAACGATACCCGTATCCGCCTTAACAGCACCGTCATCGCGGTCAAGCACGACGGTTCACCCGAGACGGCGGAAAATGTCAGCGTGACCTATATCCGCGATGGCAAACCACACCATGTCAAAGCCAAAGGCGTGGTAATGGCCTGCTGGAACATGATTATTCCGTACGTATGCCCGGAACTACCCGAGGACCAAAAGGAGGCCTTATCCTCTAACGTCAAGATTCCCTACATATTCGCCAACGTGATGGTGAAAAACTGGCAGGCGCTCAAGAAGGCCGGCGTTGGCGCCGCCTACTGCCCGACCAGTTATTACCACCTTCTGCAAAGCGAATATCCGGTCAATATGGGTGGCTACTCGGTAGCCGATAATCCGGACGGCCCCATGGCCATCACCCTGATCCGGGTTCCTGTCCCCGACGAGAAGGGCATGACGCCACGCGATCAATTCCGTGAAGGTCGCAGCGAAATCATATCCTTGGAATTCGCCGATTTCGAGGCAGAGGTTAACGCCCAACTGGATGGAATGTTCGGCCCTTATGGTTTTGATTCAACACGTGATATCGCGGCCATTACCCTGAACAGATGGTCACATGGGTACAGCTATACCTATTTCAACCTGTTCGATAAAGGGATGACACTTAAAGACGGCCCGCACCTTAAGGCGCGTGAACAATTCGGTCGCATTACCATTGCCAATTCGGATTCGGGGGCGAATTCCTGGCTCGACGTCGGTGTCATGCAAGGCCTGCGCGCCGTCAGTGAGTTGCTGGAAAAAGAAGCCTAACCCTTAGGGGTCCGGCGTCTATCGACGGCGGACGTTCCTGAGTTTGCCATGCGTCGATTTTGCACCATCTCACGTCCCGCGTTCGTAATCTCGACCTTGTTGAATCCGGCACCGAAAAGACTCAAGGTTATCCAGCCTTCTTTCTCGCACTCCATCAGGGTGGCATAAAGAAGAGTCCCGTTATCAATATCGGAAGTGGCGATATTGCCCGACATAACAAGCAGCTCCAGTAACAACCGTTGCTGATGTAGAATTTCCGCCATTCTTATGATTGCCCCAAATCTTCTATGGTCTCGATAGATATTGTTTCGCCCAACCCAATCCCGCAATGGTCGTCGTGCGGGGGCGGTATTCGCAACCGACCCAGCCGTCATAACCGGCAGCGTCGATCCTGTCAAACAAGGCCGGGAAATCGATAACACCTTCATCAGGTTCCTGACGCTTTGGCACCCCGGCGATCTGTATATGACCTATAGAATCTAGGCATGTAACAAAGGCCTGGTATGGATTAAAACCCATGCGGGCGACATGGTAGAGGTCCAACTGAAGCCCCAAAGCAGGGCTGCCGACGCTATCGAGAATGTCCAGTGCTTGGTCAGGACTGGTCAGAAAATAACCCGGCATGTCGATATTATTGATCGGCTCGATAAGCCCTTTCAGACCGGCGGCGGCACAGGCCTCGGCGGCAAAATGCAGGTTTTCAATAAACAGGTTGTTAGCCTCCACGCCGGCGAGGCCAGCCATGATATGAACCTTCGGGCAACCCACTGCGTTGGCATAATCAATGGCCAGGCGTACCGAATCGCGAAATTCTCCCTGACGTTCGGCCAGACACCCAAGCCCTCGCTCCCCGGCGGACCAATCACCGGGCGGGGCATTGATCAAGGCAATCTCAAGACCATGATCGCGTAGCCGGGACGACACTTCTGCAGCATAAAAATCATATGGAAATAAACATTCTACGGCCTTGAATCCGGCCTGTGCGGCGGCGCTAAAACGTTCAAGGAAATCCACTTCGGTGAACAACCAGTTAAGATTGGCGGCAAAATTCGGCACCTTTAAATGTTTCCTCTTCAATTCATATTTGCCAGAGGTTATACCAATGCCAAATGATTATCCTGCAAAATTCCGACCTGCATTTATGCTCTGACGGTCGCCTGCTAAAAGGCAAGGTCGATACCGTTGCCGCCCTGAACGCGGCCATAGAGCATCTAAATGCCCTTTTCCCCCCGCCCCGATCGTGGTTTGGAACGAAGACCACGGACTGATTTACCATTGCAGCCAGATCGGCGCGTACGGTCCGAAAATCCCTTCGTTGTCGATCCCATGTAAGTCGCTATATACTCACCACCATGATGACTGATCTTTCAAAAAAATATGACCTGATGGTGCCGCGCTACACCAGCTATCCGACGGCGCCGCACTTCAGTGATGACATCACCGGGGCGCTCTATGGCAAGTGGCTCGAAGCCCTTGACCCAGCGACGCCCTTGTCTCTGTACTTCCATATTCCGTTCTGCGACGAGATGTGCTCGTTCTGCGGTTGCTACACCAAAATCGTCAAACGCTACGATCCGGTCGCCGACTACGTCAAAGTCCTGCTCGACGAAATCGACCTCGTCGCAAAAACCCTTCCGGGTACCTTCAAGGCCACCAACCTGCATTGGGGTGGTGGCAGCCCCACCATGCTTAAGGGTGAAGACTGGAGACGTATTATAGATCGCCTACGGCAACGCTTCGATGTGACGCCAGACGCCGCCATCGCCGTGGAACTGGACCCGCGTACGGCCAACGAAGATTACATCAAGGCGCTGCAGGGAGCCGGTGTCAATCGCGCCAGCATTGGCGTGCAAAGCTTCGATGCCGACATCCAGAAGGCCATCAACCGCATCCAGCCTTATGAGATGACGGCCCAGGTTATCGGCTGGTTGCGTGAGAACGGCATCGAGCACATCAACATGGACCTGATGTATGGTCTGCCCAACCAGACCACGGAAATGTGCGTGGCTGAAGCGGAATTGACCATTGGCCTGAAACCGGCCCGGGTCGCCCTGTTTGGTTACGCCCATGTACCGTGGATGAAATCCCACATGAAACTAATCGACGAGGACGCCCTACCCGACGCTGATGAACGCTGGCAGCAGTTCGAGGCTTCCTCAAAAAAATTCATCGAAGCCGGTTATATCGCCGTTGGCCTGGATCACTTCGCCCTGCCAGATGATGAAATGACGGCGGCTTTGGATGATGGCGTCCTGCACCGCAATTTCCAGGGCTACACCGCCGACATGGCACCGGCGATGATCGGGTTCGGGGCATCGGCCATTGGCCAGTTATCGCAAGGCTACATTCAGAATTTATCGCCATTGAAACAATACCGCGAGAGCATCGCCGCAGGAATTTTACCCATCGCGCGCGGCATCGCCATGAGCGATGATGACCGGTTGCGTGGCCATGTCATCGAACGCATCATGTGTGACTTGAACGTTGACCTGGATCTTGTCTGTAATAAATTTTCCGTCTCTAAAGCGACCTTCGTGCCCGAAATGGAAAAACTGAATTCACTTGCCGAAGACGGCATTATCACCCTGAGCGGCAACACCATCACCGTAACGAAAACCGGCCGCCCATTCGTGCGCCTGGTCGCGGCCGTTTTCGACGCCTACCTCAATAGCGGTAAGGGACGCCATTCACGGGCGGTTTAGCTTCCACCCTGCAAAGGCTTGAACCACTTGAGGTGACACGGCAACGGTGACATACTTATCCATAGTATTAAGGCTATTTTGAAGGAGGTTATTATGGCGAATAAAAAAGCGAAAAAGGTCATCAAGAAGGCGGAGAAAACCATCAAGAAAGCCAAGAAGACTATTAAAAAGGCGAAAAAGAAATAACCGCCAAAAAATGCTAAAGTGTTGACGGTAGGCTACCGCCTCGTAATCCATGCCTTCAATCGTCAACACTTAGTTTTATTTCTGTCATACGCATCTTGTACAATGCCCGCGTTGGACATTCCTGATTGTGCATGATGGATGCTCTTAAACATTTACAGAGAGGATTGATCATGACACGTCCAGGCATTAAAGACATCAAAGGTATTGGCCCCACTTATGCTGCAACGCTTGCAGCAAAATCATATACGGTACGTAGAATTGCGGCCTTGAAGCCGGAACAGCTTACAAAGCTCATCAGGGTTAGCGCCACCAGAGCCACCGCCATGATTTCTTCAGCGAAGGCGCTCATAGCCGCACCAGCAAAGATGCCTGCCGTAGCAACCGCAAAGAGAAAGCCAGCCGCAGCGACCGCAAAGAAAAAACCAGTCGCTGCAACGGCAAAGAAAAAACCAGCCGCTGCAACGGCAACTAAAAAGGCACCCGCAAAACCTGCCAAGGTGAAAAAAGAAAAGAAGAAAAAGAAGGATAAAGCGGGTAAATCCGACAAGAAAAAAAGCAACGGCAAAAAGAAAAAGGGCGGTAAAAAGAAATCTTAGCAACACCCTTGGGGCTAATTTCCCTCAATTAGCCTGAGCAAGCGGTGTTCCTGGCGGCACCAGCGGTTGGGGAACCACGATCCCTTTATGACGTCCCCCCTCGCCCTCTATTTCCAATGCCGTGCCAATAGCTGCGTATTGTGTTTTGAGTAATGCCAGGCCGATATTTCCACCCCGGCGAGGAGAATGGCAGACGATACGGGCCGTCCCCACGCTCGCTCCGTCTATGCACACCGGCCAGGGATGTTGATTGGGTTTTACGGGATCACCATCAAAAGTTATGCCGACCAGTTGGTGTGCTGGACCCGTTTGCGCTTCACGGATCAAGGGCTGTTTGCCGATGAAATCATCGCTTCGGTCAAGCCCAATCAATTTGCCCAGACCAACTTCAAAAGGCGTGGTATCGGCCTCGGTGTCGGTGCCGTAGGATAACAGGCCGCTCTCCACCCGCTCGATATAATTCGGCGCGCCGGGACCAATTCCGTAAACGGCTCCTGCTTTCTTGACCCGGTCCCACAATTCCGGGCCCTTGGTGTCGTCGCACAGGTAGAGCTCAAAACCGCCCTGCTTCGACCAACCTGAACGGGCGACAACCAGAGGAATGCCATCCAACGCGGTAGCGCGAAACCAAAAGTACTTCAATTCCTTTACCCAATCGCCAAGCAAATCACAGACGACCGCTTCTGCTTTCGGTCCCTGAACGGCCAACGGGCTGACGTCGGGTTCGGAAATGCGAACATCGAAACCGCCTTCCGCCGCCACAGCCCTGACCCAAAGCAGAACGTCACTATCGGCAATCGACAACCAGAATTGGTCAGCGGCTAAGGGAAGCAAGACGGGATCGTTAATTAAGCGGCCTTCATGATCGCAAAGCGGCACATATAATCCCTTGCCGATAACGCAGTCCTTAAGGTCGCGCGGTGTTAAGTAACGGACCAGGCGTTCGGCGTCCGCTCCCTTTATTTCCACCTGCCGCTGGGCGGCGACATCCCACATCGCAACACCTTCTATCAGGCGTCGGTATTCGGCTGCTGGATCGGAATAGGAAATGGGCAAGAACATCTTGTTATACACCGCGAACTTGCTGACGCCGTCAGCGACGGTGTTATTGAAGAATGGGGATTTTCGTACAGCCGGACCAAGAACTATTTGAAAAGGCATAATGATTAATTCCTAAAGAAACATCTTCTTGCGCCTGAACACACCGACCAGTTCCACATGCCCGGCATAACGAAACTGATCTACGGGGGTGACGCTTTCAAGCAGGTAACCGCCACCCGTCAATATTGAAGCGTCATGGGCGAAGCTTGCTGGGTTGCAGGAAACGGCGACGACGGTGTTGACTTTCGCCTCGATGATTTCCAGCACCTGGGCCTGTGCTCCGGCCCGTGGTGGGTCGAAAACGACGGCATCAACACCGTTTAGTTCATCTACATAAAGTGGATTGCTAGACAAATCGCGGACTTCAGTACGTATGGGTTTTTGACCCAAAGTATGATCGGCGGCATGTTTCAGGGCGTTAATTGCGGCGCTATCGTTATCGACGGCGAGAACGGAACTCCTGGCCGCCAATCGCAAAGCGAACGGGCCGACACCGCAATAGAGATCGGCGACCCTGTCCACATCCCCTACTGCCTCGAGCACCAGTCTACTGAGGGTATCCTCGCCCGCTTTTGTCGCCTGCAGAAACCCACCCGGCGGCAACGCCAGCTTGGCTACACCAAATGTCAGCACCGGGGAGCGGCGCTCCAGAACCAGTTCGCCATCTAAACTGATGCGGGCCAGATCATGGTTGCTGGCGCAATCTGAAAGGTCCATACGGGCATCCATGTCCAGCTCGACCGCCCCCCTGACAGAACAATCCAGGCCGCTTTCACTTGCCGTTAAATGAATGTCCAGAGGCTTATTGTTTTTACTCAGAGCACGCGCCAAATCCCGCGCAATATCTGTCGCATTCGCAAGTTCAGGAACCAGAATGGGGCAATGATCAATGTCAATCAGACGATGGCTGTAGGCCTGCATGAAGCCTGCCTGCACGCGCCCATCTTCATAACGCACATGCAGGGTGACCCGCCTGCGTCCGTTGCCGTGTGCGTCGATCATGGGGGCAACGCTGGCCTCAATATCCTGGTTGGCCAGCGCCACCTCGATGATCTGGCGTTTCCAATCATGGTAAGCGGGCATTGCCAGATGCTGAACCGCGCAACCACCGCAGGTGCCAAAGTGAGGGCATGGCGGTGAAATACGGTCCGGCGCGGCTTCAAGAATTTCGATAATTTCCGCACGGCTGCCGCTCACCGCTGCGCGGACGCTCTCGCCTGCCAGTGTGAAGGGGACGAAAATTTTCTTGCCGTCAAGTTCGGCCACCCCATCGCCATGCCACCCGAGTTCCAGGACAGACAGAACGTGCTCCGTTGCTTTCACTTTGGCGGGCTGCTTCATTCTTCGCTTCGCCATCGTTCAGCTAATTCCCAGACGTTTTCTGATTTCTGCGGCGATATCAAAAGCCGCATTCAGGGGAGCATGTTGCCAACTTTCAAAGGCCATGCCGCCTGTAACATCAAACGGTTTTGCGATGTCTGCGTCATAAAGTTGTCGATGCAGGATAGCGTGTTTGTGAATGGTCAGTTTCTTTGGAGCATAAATCCACACCGGCCCCGGGCTTGCCGCCGCTTCGGAACACATGGAAACGGAATCCCCGGTAACGATGACACCATCGGCCATGGCCAAATAGGCAAGGTACGGATTTTCACCCGCATCGCCCCATTTAAAAACATGCGACGGCGCATTGATTTCAGCGATCAGGGCCTTCGCGGTATCATCGGAACGGCGCGACGTGGTGATCATCAACGAGCCGCCTGCATCGGTAGCCATTTTTGATGCAGCCGCACCCAGTTCTCGCGCCATCTCTTCGGTGAATTTGCGGCGCTTGGTCGACCCACCGACGATAAGGGCAATACGGGGTCCGGGCAATACCCCCAGACGTTCCTGCCAATCATCCCTGGCGCTAGTCAGACGCTGGGGTGTCACCCGATGCGGCGCGCCGGTTATTTGCAGGATGTTCGGAGCGTCGGCGATGGCGTCGTGACGTGGCACGCAAACAAGATCGAATTCATCGAGCCCGGTATCGCCCGGATACATGATCTGCACCAGAAACGTGGCCCCGTTATTTTTCTCTTTGATGTGTCGGGCGACGGGGGCGGCACGCCTGCCAGCGGCAATGATGATATCCGGCCACGGTTCCACCAGATTGATTCGTGAACTGGCGCTTAGACCACCGAAGGTCTTACCCATAACAAAATTGGGAAGTGCCGCAGCGGCAGTATATTCCAGATCACGGATTTCACAGCCCCGGCCTAGCGCGTCGCCTACACCCAGACACTGACTCTGATTTCCAGGCCGGTTGTCGACCAGCAGCCATACGGATGGCGAGCCATGTGGGCTCACTTAAGCCGCCCACCTTTACTCGTCACAGGGCGCAACATCATCATCTTTTCCAAAGTATCGAAGGTCTTCGAATTCATATCGAGGAACACTGCTACCAATTCTTTTTTTGTCTCATCCACGCGTATCACCTTGGCCGACAAATTGACCTTGACGCGGCTGTCATCGGCCATCAGCAAATCTTCGATGATGATCTCATCGTCCGCTTTCGCGGCCCCCTTATAACCGACGCAAAGCACACTGCGCAGGCTGATATTGACGACCTTGCAGGTGTCGCCGCCGATAACCACAAAAGTGTCATTGACGGCCCGGCGTTGGTCCTTGCGCTGCTGTCCATTAGCAAAGCCGACGATATGTCCGCTGCTCATGATTTATTACCCGTTCTTGCCTATGGCGCTCAACGTGGTCCGGGTTGTAATGACATCCGGGTCCATGTGCAAGTCTATCACCGCAGGTTGGCCAGAACGAAGCGCCCTTTCAAAGGCCGGGCGGAATTCCTCGGTATTATGGACCGTTTCCCCGAATGCCCCGGAAGCCCTGGCTACAGCCGCATAATCGGGATTAACCAGATCAGTGGCAATAACCCGGTTCGGGTGGCGGCGTTCCTGATGCAATCGTATGGTGCCGTACATGGCGTTGTTGAAAATCAGGATAATCGGGGCAAGGCTGTCTTTCACCGCTGTAGAAATTTCTTGCCCGGTCATGCCGAAGCAGCCGTCACCAACACAGGCAACAACGGTGCGGTGCGGATAAACGGCCTTGGCCGCCAGCGCCGCCGGGACGCCGTAGCCCATAGCTCCACTGGTCGGCCCCAATAGCATTCTGTCAGCGCCAATGGGGATGAAACGCTGCGGCCAACCACTACCATTACCGGCATCGACGCAAACGATACCATCATCACCCAACATCTCATCGACGACAGCCATCACCCGCCCCAGGTCGAGTGCTCCCTCGTAGGGAGCGGGAATGCGCCCTTCAAGATATTCCCGACGCCCGGCCTGAGCGTCAGCTTTTCGATGATCAGACTGAACAGGGGTCAATTGACGGGCGGCGGCGGCGAAGGTGCTCATTCCCGCGTGGATCGCCAGATCAGGTTTATAGACCTTACCCAGTTCAGCGCTATCGGCATGAACATGAATCAGGGCCTGAACTGGTGCGGGCTCGGCCAGAAGAGTATAGCCCTGCGTCGTCATTTCACCCAACCGGGCGCCAACGACGAGCAGCAAATCGGCTTGTTTCAAACGTTCTAACAGAGTCGGATTTGGAGAGATGCCCATTTCACCGACAAAATTCTCATGATCATTATCGAACAAATCGTGACGACGGAAAGAACAGCAGGTCGGTAGATTGTTTGCCTCGGCGAAAGCCAGAATATCACCGCGCGCCTGATCGGACCAACCGCCACCACCAACCAGCATCAGCGGCCGCTTGCTGTCACCCAACATATGATGCAGGCGTTCCATTTCGCCGGGTCCTGGTTGTTTACTGTCAATGACAACCGGCTCTACTTCGGGGGCTTCGCAGCTCTCGCGCAGCATGTCTTCCGGCAAGGCCAAAACAACCGGGCCGGGGCGACCCGACAAGGCGGTCTCGTAAGCGCGGGCGATAGCGGCTGGAACGTCCTGGGCTGCCGCTATCTGTTCGACGGCTTTAGCCAGGGGGGTGAACATCTGAACGTAATCGACTTCCTGAAAGGCTTCGCGACCAAGATACTGTCGACCGACCTGACCTATAAACAGGATCATCGGCGTCGAATCCTGAAAAGCCGTATGCACACCAATAGAAGCATTACACGCACCCGGCCCCCTGGTAACCATGCAAATCCCCGGCTTGCCAGTCAGCTTCCCGTATGCCTCCGCCATATTGGCCGCGCCATGTTCGTGGCGGCAGGAAATAACCTGAATGGCATTTCCAGCATCATACAGGGCGTCCAGAACCTCAAGATAACTTTCCCCAGGCACGCAGAAGACGTTATCGGCACCCTGCACCTGAAGGGCGTCGGACACCAATTGACCGCCTGTACGCATGATTTTGTTGTTCATTTTTGAAACCTCCGGGTGGAAAGTGGCATAAAAGAAGCAAAGAGAAAAGGATCAGGATGTTGATTGACTCAATTGCCCGCAAACGGCGATCATAGGACCATTCAACGACGATTTAATTCATAACAAAGTGGTGCGACATGGCGGACAATCTCGATACACTAGACAGTACAGCCACAGGCTTGGAAACGGCTAAAATCCTGCTTGATATCAAGGCCGTTAATTTCCGGCCCGAAGAACCTTATATCCTGACATCGGGCTGGGCCAGCCCGGTCTATATCGATTGCCGCAAATTGATATCCTACCCCGATGAGCGCAAGCGGGTGATGAAGCTGGCTGTCGCTCAACTTGACAACGACATTGGCTTCGAGGAAATCGATGTCGTGGCTGGCGGTGAGACTGCCGGCATCCCTTATGCTGCCTGGATCGCCCAGGCTACCGTCAAGCCGATGCTTTACGTGCGCAAAAAACCCAAGGGTTTCGGGCGCAACGCCCAGATAGAGGGCGATCTGGGCGAAGGCTCTTTCGTCCTGCTGGTCGAAGACCTGGCCACCGACGGGGCGTCCAAAGTGCTGTTTGTCAACGCCCTGCGTGAAGCCGGGGCCATCGTTACCGACGCCTTTGTGGTGTTCTTTTACGGCATCTTCGACGGGGCCCTGGAATCCTTGAAAAAAGAGGGCCTCAACCTCCATTATCTTGCCACCTGGCATGATGTGCTACAAGCCGCCGAGGCCGGTGATTATTTTCCGACTGAAGCTATTGAAGGGGTCAGGAATTTTCTTAAAGATCCCGCCGCATGGTCGCTAGCCAACGGCGGTAAAGGGTCTTAACTTTTCGGCAATTTAACCGAGACTGCAAAACGCTCATCCGCCCCGCTAAATGAAATCTCGCCGCCATGGGCGCGTACGACCGTACGGGTTACAGCCAAACCGAGGCCAACTCCGCCCGTGTCGCGATTGCGTGATGGATCGATGCGATAAAAAGGATCAAATACCCGTCCCTGTTCATCTGGTGGAATTCCAGGGCCGTCATCCGCGACGGTAACGATGAGACCGCTCTCTGAATTCTGCAATGCAATATCCGCACGCTGGCCGTATTTGATGGCGTTGTCGGCCAAATTCTGGAAGGCCCGCATAAGCGATGCGGAACGGCCCGTCCATTCCAACTTGTCTGGGCCATTGTATGACGCCTTGCCATTGGTATCGATAATATCGTCGGTCAGGCTTTGCAGCATCGCCGCAAGGTCAAACCTGACAGAGGATTCATCAATCGCCTCATCGCGAGCGAATGCCAGGGTGGCGGCAATCATTTGCTCCATTTGATCAAGATCGGCGAACATTTTCCCTTGCTGTTCTGTGTCATCTATTAATTCGGCACGCAAACGCATCCGTGTGATCGGGGTTCTCAAATCATGAGAAATGGCGGCCAACATCTGGGTCCGGTCTTTGATGAAGGACTGTAATTTGCGTTGCATGTCATTGAAGGCGCGGGACGCACTAAGCACTTCTTTGGGGCCGTCTTCGGGCATCGGCGGGGCGTTGACGTCGCGGCCAAGTCGTTCAGCGGCCTGGGCAAACAGGGCCAGCGGTTTTGCCGAACGCCTGACCGCCCAAAAGGAAATAGCCAGAACGAAAATCATCGTCACGATAAGGGGGCCAAACACCCGCGACCACCAGGCCGAATGCAAACGGGTTCCCGGTGTCGCCACGTTGAACCAACTGCCATCCGTCAACTGCATGGATACGCTGAGCACACTATCGCCATGCCATTTGCGCGAAAAACTATTGAACCGCTGGCGCATGGGACCGGACCCCGCCCCCATCATTCGCCCCATGTGTTCCTGCATGGCAATCACCGGGGCACCGGGCGCCATGCCCGTCCCCGGTGTCATGCCGGGGCGAAATTGTCCCAATTGGCCATAGTTGATACGAATTTTACTGGTGTCAATTTCGGTTAGAAAATCGGCAATGGTCGTGCGCACCATGTTGGCCTGCCAACCGGCCCCGGAACTTGGACCAAGCACGCTTTCATTGGTCCAGCTAATGCTGAACATCGGTTCCCACAGGGAACGGATAGAATCCAGACGCTCCTGTGGGCTAGCCTGATCAATACTTAAATACGCGGCGGCAATACGTTCAGATACCTGACGCCCACCGACGGTCAGTAACGCCGCGCGTCGTTCGTCGGAATAAATAACGATGCTGATCAAATGTGAGATGACAATCCCGGCCAACAGGACCAGAACCGTGCGCCCGACAATAGTGCGGTGATCGCAAAACCCGGGTGTCCTGAATTCCATCAAGTTTCACCTGTGTTTTTATCAACCTCGGTAGCAAAAAGATAACCGCCACTACGCACGGTCTTGATCAGCGACGGGGCCTTGGGATCCTTTTCGATTTTGCGCCGCAGACGGCTGACCTGTACGTCGATAGAACGGTCGAAAGGTTGCGCCTCGCGCCCGCGCGCAAGATCAAGCAACTGATCGCGGTTCAAGACCCGGCCCGGATGAGTGACGAAAGCCAGAAGCAATTCATACTCGCCGCCGCTAAGGGGCACCAGCGCACCTGAAGGGGAAAACATCTCGCGCCGTTCCGCATCCAGCGCCCAACCAGAAAAAATGTATCGGGTCGTTTTCATTTCGCCATCAAACTGGCCATTGCGGGTCGGACGGTCTGCCGTACGACGCAGTACAGCTTTAATGCGGGCCAGTAATTCACGTGGATTAAAAGGCTTTGCGAGATAATCATCGGCCCCCATTTCCAGGCCGATAATGCGATCCATTTCCTCGCCCATGGCTGTCAACATAATGACGGGGATATTTGATTCCGAACGCAGATTGCGGCACAGGGTCAGGCCGTCTTCACCCGGCATCATCAAATCAAGCACGACAAGGTCTATTTTCCAGTCGGCAAGGGCCTTTTTCATCTCGCGCCCATCTGCCGCCATGGTTACGCGCAGACCGTGCTTATCGAGAAACCGCCCCAACAGGTCGCGGATTTCCTTGTCGTCGTCGACGATCAGTATGTGTTCAGAACTGTTCATGACCTGACTATAGCCAATAAGCATCGTTTGTGGACTGATTCTTGGTTACAAATCATTTCCGTGATGCCGCCGGAAACACTCCGTTACAAATACCCTTTTGAGCGAAACATGAGAGATACAAAATGGTGTTTAAATATCCTCATCAAATGGAATTGACATGGCATGAAAGGATTTCGTCATGAAACGCAAAAGTCTCGCACTCGGTATCGCCGCGACAGCTCTGGTCTTTGGTGTTGTCGCCTATAGCGCCGCCCCGACTCTCGCCCATGGAACTCAAGGTTACGGCGGTCAAATGGGCCACGGTTACAGCCAAGGCATGGGTCATGGTTATAGCATGATGGGTCAAGGCCAAGGCATGGGTCAGGGCTATAGCATGATGGGTCAAGGCCAAGGCATGGGTCAGGGCTATAGCATGATGGGTCAAGGCCAAAGGCCCTGTAATCAGGGCGCTGGGATCAATGTTGACCACAACCTCGGCGTCGACGACGTCAAAGGGTTCGTCGAAAACCATTTGAAAATGATGGGCAATGATCGCCTGAAAGTTGGCAAAGTCGAAGCCCGTGGTCAAAACACAATCGTCGCCGAAATCGTCACGGTTGATGATTCGCTGGTCCGCAAAATAGAATTCGACACCAAAACCGGGGCACATCACCCGATCAAGTAAAACCTGCAGCCGGTAACTCCCCTCCGCTGCGGCAGGCGACCGGTGTTTCCCCTGATACCGGTCGCCAAATTTTATTAATTTTGAAAAGGACAATGAGAAATGTTTAACGAAACCATGAACGGTGTCATGCACGCCGGATATATGAGCGAAAGCTCCGGCGTCGGACACCACGGCTGGGGCTACATGCATGGCCCCTTTTCAATTTTGCTGGTTATCGGCTTTGTCATTCTGCTGATGTGGCTTTTCCGGCGCGGCGGACACACAAGCGGCGTATGCGGTCATGGCTCATCAAGCAGTGCTCTGGCTACTTTAAGCGAGCGCTTCGCCAAGGGCGAAATCGAGGAAGAAGAATTTCGCGCCAAAAGAGGCGTACTGAAATCCAAAAAATAAACTTGGACGGGGATGGAGGATATTTTCCATCCCCGTAATCAGGCGTGTTAAGCCGAACGGTAAATCAGGTGAAATCCGAATTCTGTTTCGATGATATCGCTGGTTTCACCGGCTTCAAGGGCAAAGGCTGTGTCTTCGAAAGCCTTGACCATCTGGCCCCGCCCGAATTGACCAAGACTGCCGCCATTACTGCCCGACGGACAGTCAGATAGAGTTCCCGCAAGTTCGGCAAAATCCGTGCCGTCAGCAATCTGCACCTTGGCATCTTCGATCAATGCCTGGGCTTCTTCCTTTGTCCGGGTTTCGGACGAACGAGCGGACTCATCATGCATGACGAGAATGTGGGACGCGGTAACCTGATCGGTCATAAGAGACTCTCCAGTTGAATTTCACGTTGGCTGGCGGTTTCTTTAACCCATTAACCGGCGTTAATAAACAATAAAGGTTCCATGGGTACTCTTGATATTAGCCAGAAGGCTTGTTTGAGACGACAGGAACAGAATGTTATGAAAACGTTTACACCATCTCGCCCTCCCTCGCGCGAAGATATTCTCGCCTATAATCTGTGGCAGCTTGAAGATGAACGCTTGGGACGTGAGCGCCGCTTGGCCCTACGTGCACAGAGATTTTTCAAGCCATTACCCGCCGGTTGGTGGAAGAAACCGGTTATGTGGGGCAGCGCTTTTTCCGTTATTTTTATGGCCCGTAATGCCTTTGCAAGCTTGCTCGTTGAACTGATCGTCAAGGTCGGTAATTAATTAGACATCAGCACCGGTACGGTCATGTGCTCAAGCATGTGACGGGTGAACCCGCCCAGGACAAGTTCGCGCCAACGGGCATGACCGTATGCCCCCATCACAATCAGGTCTGCGCCGCTGTCAGCTGCCCTGGACAGCAACATGTCGGCGGCATCCAGATCGACGCTTATAACTTTTTTGAGCGTGGTCTTGACCGCGTGGCGGGTCAGATGAAGGGCAATATTGGCCCCGACAACCTTGCCGGAGCCATCATCAGGCGGATTGATCGATAGAATATCGACATTTTGTGCAGCCACGAGAATATCCATCGCGTCGTTGACCGCCCGTGTGGCCTGTCTGGAGGCATCCCAGGAAATGACCACATTTTCACCGATAATTGGGAAACTCCCCGCATAAGGAACGACCAGAACAGGTCTTCCGGCAGACATAATCAAACGGTCGGGCATATTATCCACGGCGTACACTCCTGAATCATCGGGATCGTACTGGCCAACCACAAGAAGATCGAAATATCGCCCCTGCTCAATCAGGCTATCGACAAGCCTGCCTTCTACCAAACGAGACTCTATTTCCAATCCATTAGCTGCACCGCGTTTCTCGAAATCATCAAGAACCCCTTTACCTTCTTCCACTGCCGCCGTTTGCTGGGTGTCTATTATTTCACCACCGATTTGGGCTTCAATAAAGGTTGGAATTTCCGGGCGGGTGACCACATATACACCCGTTAAATGCGCTCCGTGGCGGGTCGCAAGGCCAATCGCCGTCTGCAGGCGGGAGGCGCTCTGCTTTGATGAATCCAGGTGGATGAGAATATTTTTCAGCATGATGCGAATTCCTATGTATAGTTCTCTGGATAACTCTGTTGATAGATATTGTTAAACGCGGATAATTTTCAAAATACACATATTTTTCAACTACTTACCACTTTCTAAAAGTTAACCACAGACCTTCACCATTTATTTTTGATTACCCTTTGAAGCGTGTCAATATAGTAGCCCAGCATGCCTCCCTATAGCCTTGACCAAGGTCATGAAAAGAAAATTTTGTCTTTGAATTTCAGTTCGTTACCACAATATAATTCCGAACAGTGTATACCCACCCTATTGGGCTGCTTGCGGTTATATAAGGTGATCACGTATGATGGCGGACAATAAAATTACCCCTGGGAGAATTTAGATGGATTACGAGAGTTTTTTTTCGGAAAACATCACCGATCTTAAAACGGAAGGGCGATATCGTATTTTCGCCGACTTGGAGCGCAAGGCAGGGGCTTTCCCAAAAGCCCTGAACCACCGCCCCGATGGTTCCGTTCACGAAATTACCGTCTGGTGTTCCAACGATTATATGGGAATGGGACAGAATCCCGCGACCCTGGCCGCCATGCATGAGGTCATAGACAAGTGTGGCGCCGGCGCAGGTGGTACCCGCAATATTTCCGGCACCAATCATTATCATGTGCTGCTAGAGCACGAACTTGCCGACTTGCACAAAAAAGAAGCGGCGCTACTGTTCGGTTCGGGCTGGATGGCCAACATGACAGCCTTAAGCACCTTGGGCGCGCTTATTCCTGGCTGTGTTATCGTCTCTGACGCCAAGAACCATAACTCGATGATCGAAGGTATTCGACATTCACGGGCCGAGAAGAAAATTTTCAAGCACAATGATGTTGAAGATCTGGACCGTTTTCTTAGCCAGTACGCCCCGGCGACACCAAAAATGGTTGCCTTCGAATCCGTCTATTCCATGGATGGGGATATCGCCCCGATCAAGGAAATTTGCGAAGTTGCCGAAAAACACCATGCCATGACCTTCCTTGACGAAGTCCATGCCGTTGGTATGTACGGGCCGCGTGGCGGCGGCGTCGCCGAACGCGAAGGTTTGATGGATCGCATCACCATTATCCAGGGCACACTGGCCAAGGCTTTCGGCGTCATCGGAGGATACATCACCGGTTCTGCCGCCATGTGCGATTTTGTTCGCTCCTACGGTTCGGGATTCATTTTTTCTTCGTCCCTACCGCCAGCCGTCGCCGCAGCCGCAATGGCCTCGATTCAGCATTTGAAGGAGCACAACGAGCTTCGGGAGTTACATCAAGAGCGTGCCGCTACGCTAAAAAAACGCCTGTTGGACGTCGGCATCCCGGTCATGCCTTCGGTCAGCCACATCGTCCCGGTTCTTGTCGGCGATGCCACGCTTTGCAAGCAGGCCAGTGACGATCTTCTCTATAAGCACAATATCTACGTCCAACCGATCAACTACCCCACCGTCGAGAGAGGTACCGAGCGTTTGCGCTTTACCCCGACCCCCCTGCACAGCGACGACGATATCAACCATCTTATCGATTCCATTCGTGAAGTGTGGAACCGGTTAGGGCTGAAACAGGCCGCCTGATAGACACACATGACTATTGGGCGTATGATTCGGATTCTTCCACTTCAAGGATTTTCGGTATGTTCGCCGACAACACACTGACACCCAAAGAAGCGGTTCGCCTTTGTGCACTGGGGACACTGGCCCTTGGTCCGACCCGTTACGGGGCGCTTGCCAATTCCATTCGCCACTTCATCAGCCGTATTACTGGCCCATCAATTGATGTTATGGGCGTATCTATAGAGCTTTTGCGATATGAAGGCCTTGTTGGGACGACCGACGGCAGCGGTATGGAAGATGATGCTGAACTGGTCATTTCCGAAGATGGACGGACCGAGTTAAAAACCCTGCTTACAGCCAATGTCCGCCCCGCAGCTACGGAAATCAGTAAACTGGTTGTGGCCTTGAAATTTCGTTTTCTGCACCTGCTTGACGAAGCAGAGCGCGCCGTTCAGGCGGAACTGTTAATTGAAGTAACTGATAACGAGCTGGCCCGCCTTGACGACCTTCGTCAACATCACATCAATGATGAAGGTTACCTTGTCGGCTGGCTGGACCACGACATCGACCTGCTGGAATCACGCCTGACCTGGCTAGAAAACTTTCAGAAATCACTGCAACACACAGGCTAATAATTAACCTGTAATTTTGGCCACAACTGCTGCCAAGCCGGTCAGCACCTGATTTCCTGCTGGCCCCCCATCGCCACTCATACGTTTGGAAATGACGATTTGCATCGTGTTGATGTAAAGGTCGATGACTTCGACATCGATATCACTGGCCGATTCCTTGTCTTCGATAAAACGGCACAGATCATTTCCCAGAATAGTCATCAGATCATATCCAAAACTGCCGCCCTGCCCCTTCATGTCGTGTGCGATCTGGAAAATTCTGTCCATGCGTTTCTTGGACTCACCCCTGTTGGCCTTCAATTCCGCTTGCGCCTTGGCGATTTTGACGAGATCATCCTCGACCCATTGAAGGTAGTCATTGGCCATATTGGCAATCACCGATTCCGCCCGCTCAATTGCCGCCAAATCGACCGCTCCGGGACCGCCCTTGGATACTTTCGCCGATAAGGTATCAGGTGGCTTTATGACTTTCACAGTATCGTCCTCGCTCATAATCAATCCTATTATCTTCCCCCCATAACATTACCGAGTCGGGGAGAAAGTTTAAAGAGATTATAGATGTTATCAGTAAAACAAAGCTTCTCGTTACTGTTGTGGAGGATTTTATTTAAGGGCTGGCTTGCGGCGTTCCTCGCCTTTGAATTCTTTTTTTCCACGGCGACGGTCCGGGCCAAAATAATTTGTCTCCTCGATGAACTCTCTCTCATCAGCAAACACAGAAACAATCCGTGACATCAGCGACTTGGCAGATATGGGCTTGCCCAAAAAATCGTTTACACCGGCATCACGGGCAGCTTTGGCCAGGCTCTCTTCGGTATAACCCGTGACCATGATAATCGGCAGATATTTGTTCGGGCTGTCCTCATCGGCACGAATACGACGAACGAATTCCAAGCCATCCAGGCCATCCATTTTCCAGTCGATAATGGCAATATCCGCCTCAAAACTGGAAAGCACCTCGAATCCTTCGGCCCCGTCACGGGCTTCTTCTACATTTTCAAAACCAACCGTCCGCAAAATGGTGCGCATCAGGGTACGAAAATGCAGATTGTCGTCGACAATCAGTACATTAATCCCAGTGGCATCAAAAACTGTCATAGAACATCCCTAGAGCTTTCAGTCACCGTACAAGTATAGATGGACAAACATGCTGGCCTCAACCGCCTATATCAAGCCCAGAGTTTTAAGTTCTGCGACCATATCAACGGGCAAAATTTCGTCCGCACGCCCAAGTTTTTCTCCTTTGTTCAGGTCAGCCGGGCTGTCCTCTTCCCGGAAGTACCGCCACCCCTGAAAAGCTCTGAATTCCTTAAGCTGCGTACTGACCAATGTTGAATCAAGCACCAGGGCGCAGGAAGGTTTACCTTCGGCATTGATGCCTTTTTCAATGCCAACGATGCGTTGGCGCACGCGGACGAATCTTTTAATTACCCAATAAAGCGAGCCCCCCTGAAGAACTTGTTCGGCTTGCCGGGGCGTGTTGCGAGTAATGTGAGCCAACATCCCATCGCGCTTCAGGCGTGCTTTTTGCAATTGCGCCAGATGATCAACATCTTCGACACCGACGCACAACTTGATTATATGCAGGGCCATCAGGTGTTCGCACCTAAAGCAAGGGCTACCCTGGATTGATTTTGGCGTCCCAGTTCCTTGCAAATAAAATTACCAGCCTCGATCAGCTTTGGTAAATCGACTCCGCTTGAAATGCCTAATCCATCCAGCATGTACAAGACATCTTCTGAGGCCACGTTACCGGCCGCCCCCTTGGCATAAGGACAACCACCAAGTCCTGCGACCGAACTGTCGATGATGGCGACACCTTTTTGCAAAACACTAAGCAGATTAGCCAGGCCCTGACCGTAGGTATCGTGAAAGTGAGCCGCAAGTTTTTCTACCGGAACAGCGCTGGAAACAGCCTCTATCATTGCTTGAGCCTTGGCCGGTGTGCCGACACCGATGGTGTCGCCTAAGGAAATTTCATAGGCCCCAAAATCAAGCAGGCGTTTGGCCACATCTGTTACGGCTGTCGTATCAATTTCTCCTTCATAGGGACAGCCCAGCACACACGAAATATAACCGCGCACGGCGATGCCCTTTTGCTTCGCAGCCTGCATCACGGGAAGGAAACGCTGCAAGCTTTCCGCGATGGAACAATTGATGTTTTTTTGTGAAAAGGTTTCAGAAGCAGCGGCAAATACGGCGATTTCTTTAGCCCCTGCGGCCACGGCGTCATCAAAGCCCCGCATGTTGGGCGTCAAAACCGCGTAACGGACCGAGGGCCTTGATTTCAACGCGGCCAGCACCTTTTCGGTGTCAGCCATTTGCGGCACCCATTTGGAGGATACGAAACTACCGGCCTCGATGCGCGAAAGACCGGTGTCGGCCAACATCTCGATCAGACGGGCTCGGATCTTAACCGATGCAGTTTGCGTCTCGTTTTGAAGACCGTCACGGGGACCGACTTCGACCATGCTGACGTGGCGAGGCAGGTGCATGATTATTCCTGTTTAGAAGATTCCAGCGAAAGCAAAAGTACGCCTTCTTCGACCCTGTCATCAACGGCAAAGAAAATTTCCCCAACGATACCATTGATAGGCGCGGAAATGGTGTGTTCCATTTTCATAGCCTCCAACACGATCAAAGGATCGCCAATTTCAACCGATTGACCGGGCTTAATGGAAACCGCCACCACCCGGCCCGGCATGGGGGCCACAAGGCTTCCCTGGACTTGTTCATGACCTTCAAGGGAAGCGGTCGGATTTTCCAGAGTGAGTGTTTGAATTTCGCCCAGCACATCGACGATGATGTCATTGCCGATGTGCCGAACCATAGCTTCCAGACGACGCCCCGCCAAATCCGCGACGAGGGAGCCTTCGGCATCGAAAGCGCCGCTTGCCGAAAACGTCTTCCCGGCTATTTCAAGGAGAAACCCTTGCTTGCGATAGTGGACGCACACCCGCGCAACATCCGTGCTAGCGGGGTTTTGAAAATTCAATTCATGATGATTGTCCCCGTTCATGCGCCAGCCATCTGTCGAATACCAGGGAGAATGCGGATCACCTGAAGACTGGGCCAAGCGGGCCGCCTGTTCGCCGCGACGCAACATGATTGACAAGCAAGCCAAGGCCAATGCGTCACTGCCGGGACTTTCAATCTCGTGACATAGTTGGGCAAAATGACGTTCAATAAAGCCGGTATCAATACGGGCCTTGCCGAACGCAGGGTGGGCAAAGGCCCGGCGCAGGAACTGCAAGTTGGTGACGACTCCCGCAACTTCCATATCGTCGAGCACCATAGACATGCGGCGTAGCGCAGCGTCCCGGTCAATTCCCCAAACAACGACCTTGGCGATCATCGGATCATAATGGGAAGAAACCGTGTCGCCTTCGCGCACGGCGCTATCGACCCGGACCGCACCGCCATATTCATCACTTGCCCCAAGGCGAAACCGTTCGAGAACGCCACCGGTGGGAAGGAAATTATTCGATGGATCTTCCGCGTACAAGCGGGCTTCCAATGCGTGGCCCGACGAGATCAGTTCCACCTGGTCACGTGGCAACTCGTATCCGGCTGCGACAAGCAATTGCCATTCAACCAGATCCTCGCCAAAAATCATTTCCGTCACCGGATGTTCAACTTGCAGGCGGGTATTCATTTCCATGAAATAAAATTCTGCCTCAGGGCTCAACAGAAACTCGACCGTCCCGGCACCGACGTAACCGATGGCATCGGCAGATGCCAGGGCCGCCGCGCTCAAATCTTCCCGTAAGGCCGGGGACAAACCCGGCGCGGGGGCTTCTTCCATGACCTTCTGGTGACGACGCTGAATGGAACAATCACGTTCTGACAAGCTGACCGAATTGCCAAAACGATCGGCAAAAACCTGGACCTCAACATGACGTGGGCCAATGACGCATTTTTCCAACAGCAAGGTGGCATCACCGAAAGCTCCCTTTGCCTCACGTCTGGCAGAAGCAATGGCGGACTCTAAGTCCGCTGCCTTTTCGACAATGCGCATACCGCGCCCACCACCACCGGCGGATGCCTTGATCATTACCGGGTAGCCGATTTTCTTCGCCGCCGCTTTCAAAGTCCCCAAGTCTTGCTTCGAGCCATGATATCCGGGAACGACGGGAACACCCGCCGCTTCCATTATCCGCCGCGCCCGGACTTTTGATCCCATGGCTTCGATGGCGCTGACCGGTGGGCCGATAAAGGTCAGACCCGCCGCTTCAACGGCGGCGGCGAAGGCTGCATTTTCCGACAGGAATCCGTAGCCGGGATGGATGGCCTGGGCCCCACTGGCAAGTGCGATATCAATGATCGCCTGAGCATTCAAGTAGTCATCAATGGCATAGGCCTGATCGGTCACCTCCACATGCAGGGCCTGGGCGTCATGTTCACTGAAAACGGCGACAGTTCGCACCCCCATGGCCCGCGCAGTGGCGGCAATGCGGACGGCGATTTCGCCCCGGTTGGCAATGAGGATAGATGAGAACATTTGTGTTAGTCCCTTATCCACGACGGCGGACGTTTTTCCAGGAAGGCAGAGACGCCTTCCTTACCTTCGGACGATGCCCGGACATTGGCGATCCGCACGGCCGTTTCCTCGATAAGATCGTCATCGACGCAGCGCCCACTTTGATAAAAAAGCAAATCCTTGACCCCGGCCATGGCGGCAGGACTGTTTTTCAACAATTGAGCAACCACCTGCTCGCCCTTCTCCTGCAGATTATCTGCGGCAACAACTTCGTGGACCAAGCCAATACGTTTTGCTTCCAAGGCGTCAAAGACTTCCGCGCTCAATGTATAACGACGGGCATAGCTTTCACCGATAGCGGCGCGAACGTAAGGGGATATGACCGATGCGATCAGCCCCAGTTTCGCTTCCGACAGGCAAAATCTGGCCTGCTCCGTTGCAATGACAATGTCACAGGCGGAACTTAAGCCGACGCCGCCGCCGAAAGCGACGCCCTGAACAAGGGCCACCGTCGGCTTCGACAGAACGTTAAGTTTTCGCATCAGGTCGGCAAGTTGTCTGGCATCTGCAAGGTTTTCTTCAACCGTATAATCGGCGGTACGGGCCATCCAGTTCAGGTCAGCGCCCGCGGAAAAGTTTTTACCGTTGGCCGCCAGAACGACGACGCGCACGTCCGGGTTGTCTTCCAGTTTCTTCAAGACATCGATCAGGTTGCCGATCAGGACATCGTCGAAGGCATTATGAACCTCGGGCCGGTTCAAGGTCAGGCAGGCGACACCGCGGTTATCAATTTCTAAGAGTACGTTATTCATCATTTACATCCTGAAGACGCCAAAGTCGGTTTTTTCAATTTCAGCATTAAGCGAGGCCGATATGCCTAAACCCAACACCATGCGGGTATCGGCGGGATCGATAATACCATCATCCCAAAGTCGGGCGCTGGCATAATACGGGTGGCCTTGATCCTCGTATTGTTTCTCGATCGGTTTACGGAACTTGCTTTCAGCAGCCTTGCTCCACTTCTTGCCAGCTTTTTCCATACCGTCGCGCTTGACTGTCGCCAGTACGGAAGCCGCCTGTTCGCCGCCCATCACTGAAATACGGGCATTGGGCCACATCCACATCATGCGCGGTGAATAGGCCCGCCCGCACATAGAATAATTACCTGCCCCGAAGCTGCCACCAATGACCACCGTGAACTTCGGAATCCGGGCGCAGGCCACGGCGGTGACCATCTTGGCGCCGTCCTTGGCAATACCCCCCGCTTCGTATTTTTGGCCAACCATAAAGCCGGTGATATTTTGCAGGAACACCAAAGGAATTTTCCGCTGCGCGCAAAGCTCAACGAAATGCGCACCCTTGAGGGCGGACTCGGAAAACAAAATGCCATTGTTGGCGATAATGCCAACCGGATAGCCGTGGATACGGGCAAACCCACAGACCAGAGTCTGGCCGTACAATTTCTTGAATTCATCGAACACCGAACCATCAACAATGCGGGCAATAACTTCGCGCACATCGTAAGGCTTGCGGGTGTCGGCGTTGACGACCCCGTACAATTCTTCGGCGTCATACAAGGGATCGATTGCGGGGGTCACATCCATGTCGATTTTCTTGACCCGGTTCAGATTGCTAATCGAGCGCCGGGCAAGGGCAAGAGCGTGGGCGTCGTCATCGGCCATGTGATCGGTAACGCCTGAAATCCTGGTGTGGACATCGGCCCCACCCAGGTCTTCGGATGTCACAACCTCGCCGGTCGCCGCCTTGACCAGCGGTGGACCGCCGAGGAAAATTGTCCCCTGCCCTTTGACGATTATGCTCTCATCAGACATCGCCGGTATGTACGCCCCGCCCGCCGTACACGAGCCATGAACAATGGAAATTTGCGGGATGCGTTTGCCCGACATGGTCGCCTGATTGTAAAAAATGCGCCCGAAGTGATCGCGGTCTGGAAAGACATCGTCTTGCAAAGGCAGAAACGCACCGCCGCTTTCGACCAGATAAACACACGGCAGGTTATTTTCCAGAGCAATTTCCTGGGCTCGCAAATGCTTCTTCACGGTCATCGGATAATAGGTGCCGCCCTTGACCGTCGGATCATTGGCCAGGATGACGCATTCCTGACCGGAAACCTTACCAATACCGGTAATGATACCGGCGGAGGGCACCACGTCATCGCCATAAAGTTGGTAGCCCGCCATTTGTGAAAATTCCAGGAACGGGGAGCCGACATCGAGCAAAAGCCTGATGCGTTCGCGGGGCAACAGACGGCCACGCGCCAAATGCCGGACGCAGGCTTTTTCGCCGCCGCCTTGGCGGATCGCGGCGACCTTGTTTTCCAGGTCTTCAACAAGCACACCCATGGCCCGGACGTTGGCTTTAAAAAGTTCTGAGCGGGGATTAGCCACGCTTTGAATGACACTCATGGATCGTTTCCGTTCATTATTTCTTTTTGGGACGCTCGCAGGTCGGCCCACCGGCCTCTTTCCAGGCTTTGAAACCGCCGGCAAGGTGTTTGACGTTGGTCATGCCCATGTCATGCAGGGACTTGGCCGCCAATGCAGAACGCCAGGCCGACTGACAGTACAGCAGATAGGTCTTGTCAGCTTTGTCGAAGACATCCCGGTGATAAGGACTTTCCGGATCGACCCAGAATTCCAGCATTCCGCGCGGCGCATGCACGGCGTCGGGAATCATCCCTTCACGATCAAGCTCGCGTACATCGCGCAGGTCGATCAGAATTAACTGCTCGCCGCCATCGGCGAGGACCTGTTCCATAGTCAGCTCTTCGACCGTAGCACCAGCTTCTTCAAGCAGTTGTTTATAGCCTTTGGTAATCATTATTTCTTTTACCTTTCTACCAACCGCCGCTTTGCAGCCATTTTTTTACCATCCAGAGACGGTCCGAGCCCCAGAAACCTTCGCCATCAACAATGATATAGGGGGATCCGAAAACACCTTTGCCAATCGCCGTATCAGTCTCCAGCCGCAACTTGTCTTTGACCGCCTGGGTCTTAAGCGCCGCCAGTAATTCTTCTTTATCGACAAACAAGGCGCTGGCGATATCGGCAACCGCTTCGGGCGTGGAGATGTCGCCGCCTTCGGCGAAGCAGATATGGAACGCGGTCTTTGCGAACAGACGCGCCTGTTCAGGGTCACGCCCGTCAAGCCAATAAAACGCCCGTGCCACGGCGACCGAATGAACCGGGAAGACAGCAGGCAATTTCCAGGGAACATCCATGTAACGGGCCAGGCGTTGCCAGTCGTGCAAGGCGTAGTCGCCACGCAGCGGCTGGTGAACAAGTGGGACCATGCCGGTTTGGGGATACGTAGCGCCCAGCAGAAACGGTTTCCAGATACAGGCGCGACCATGGTCGGCGGCAATTTGGTCTATCTTCTGGGCGGCGAAATAACCGTAAGGAGAGGAAAATTCAAAATAAAACTCAATTGGTTCGCTCATGGTTTCACCCTTCATCCATGATGGAGCGGGCAATGACCAGACGCTGGATGTCGCTGGTGCCCTCATAGATTTGACAAACGCGGACGTCGCGGTAAATACGCTCGACCGGGAAATCTTCCAAATATCCATAGCCGCCGTGAATTTGTATGGCGTCGGAACAAACTTTTTCCGCCGTTTCCGAAGCAAATAACTTGGCCATGGACGCTTCGCGCAGGCAGGGCTGCCCAGCATCGCGTAAGGCGGCGGCGTGCAGGGCCATCTGGCGCGATACTTCAATACCCGTCGCCATATCGGCGAGGCGGAAGGCAACGGCTTGATGCTGCGCAATGGGTTTGCCAAAAGTGACACGATCACGGGCATAATCGCGGGCGGCCTCATAAGCCGCGCGGGCCATGCCAACGGACTGGGCGGCGATACCGATACGCCCGCCTTCCAGATTGGACAAGGCGATCTTGTATCCCTGACCTTCCTCTCCGAGCAATAGATCGGCAGGCAGGCGCATGCCATCGAACATCAAGGCGACGGTTTCATGACCGCGCTGGCCTAATTTACGTTCCGGGGCACCGACCGAAAAACCTTCCAGATCGGTGGGAACGATAAAGGCCGAAATACCCTTTTTTCCCGCCGCGGCGTCGGTCACTGCAAAAACGATGACCAGCCCGGCGATGGCGCCCGAAGAAATAAATAACTTGCTGCCGTCCAACACATAATGATCGCCATCACGCCGGGCGCTGCATTTCAGATTGGCAGCGTCGGACCCGGCCTGGGCCTCGGTAAGCGCGAAAGCGCCGATCACCTGGCCACTGGTCAACTTTGGCAAAAACCGTTGTTTCTGCTCCTCGCTGCCGTACTGGACAATCGGCATGGTGGCGACACCATTGTGGACGCCCATGGTCGTCGACACGCCGCCATCACCGGCAGCAATTTCCTCCATGGCCAGCACGAAGGAGACATGACCGGCCTCAACGCCGCCCCATTCTTCGGGAGCCAGCATACCAAGAAACCCAAGTTCTCCCATCTCGGCAAAAACGCTGCGCGGTGTTTTCTTGTCCCGGTCCCACGCGGCCGCAAACGGGACCAGCCTGTCCCGCGCAAAGGAGCGGGCGGTATCGCGAATGAGCATTTGTTCTTCTGAAAGGATCATGACATCCCCACCGGCGCGGGAAAACGTTGTTTGAAGGTGAAGGCTTCCGGGTTGGGGCCGCTTTTCGAAATGATGTCCAATCGGGCGCGGCCTTCTGCAGCGCTTGGAATGTGGCCTGCGGGAATCCACCACAGGGCCATGGAGGCATCTTTAAACGCGCCGAACCATTCCTTGCGCCGGGCCATGATCTTGGTATGGGCAGTCTTGTAAGTGTAGTCGAACAAAGCTTCCGCCGATTCCCAGACCGACATGTTGATAAGCATATTGGTATCTTCAAAAGCCTGAATAGCCATGGCGTTTCCATCTTCACCCTGCAAACGCCAGATGAAACCAGGGCTGTCATCGGCCAGCGCATTGACCGCGTCCAGCTGCGCCGTAAAGGCTTCAATGTGCGGATCATCCGCCGCAAGCCTGAAACGGGCGATATTGATCTGTGCTAAATGGAAATCGGGCATCAATCTTCTTTCATTCACCAGGGAATTTCCGAGCCATCGTAATTATAAAACCTGCCCGTCGTCGCCATCGACAGGCCGTCGATCACCTGACGCAGGCCAGTAACGCTTTCTGGTGCGGCAATCAGTCCACTGGGGCCGCCCATGTCGGTGCTAACCCAACCCGGATGCAGGATGACGACGGAAATATCCCGCGGGGACAAATCGACAGACAGGCTTTTCATGGCCGCATTGAGCGCCGCTTTTGACGAGCGATAAACATAACTGGCGCCGGAATCATTATCCCCCATGGAACCCATTTTCGAGGACATGATGGCGATTTTCTTCAAGGTGCCGGCCGCGACGTGGCTTCTGAAACATTCACAGACCTTCAAGGGAGACATGACATTGACCCACATGACCTCTTGCCAGGCATCGTAGTCGATACCGCCAAGCTTGGACGGACGTGGGCCATAAATGCCGGCATTGTTCAATAACAGATCAATTTTTTCCTTGCGTAAAGTCTTGGCCAGGGCTTGAATTTGTCCATGGTCGCTGACATCAAGGGTGTGAATATGGACATCACCGTCCAGCGCCGCCAGCGCCGCCGCCTTGGCAGGTTCCCGACAGGTAGCCAGCACCCGCCAGCCATCGGCGGCATACTGTCGGGCATATTCCAGGCCCAGTCCCCTGTTGGCGCCGGTAATGAATAATGTCGGCATCATATTTCCTTAAATTACGCGTTCAATGGCCATGGCAGTGGCTTCGCCGCCACCGATACAAAGCGAGGCGACACCCTTTTGCAAATCGTATTTTTCCAACGCCGCCATTAAGGTGACGATAATGCGCGCACCCGAAGCACCGACCGGATGGCCCAAAGCGCACGCGCCGCCGTGAACATTGACCTTGTCGTGGGGGATATCCAGATCGCGCATGGCCGCCATGGTGACGACGGCGAAGGCCTCGTTGATTTCAAACAGATCGACGCCATCTTTTTGCCATCCGGCACGCTCAAGCACTTTCGATATGGCGTCAATGGGCGCCGTCGTGAACCAGGCCGGTTCCTGGGCATGGGTAGAATGAGCATGGATGATAGCCAACGGCTTCAGGCCCTGGGTTTCAGCCTGGGAACGGCGCATCATCACCAGCGCTGCACCGCCGTCGGAAATCGAGCTGGAATTTGCCGCCGTCACCGTGCCGTCCTTTGAAAAAGCGGGCTTTAACTGCGGTATTTTATCAAGGTTCGCCTTCAGCGGTTGCTCGTCTTTATCAACAGTAACCTCACCCCTGCGGGTCGAAAACGTCACCGGCACGACTTCGCCATCGAAGGTGCCACCCTCAATCGCCTTTTTAGCGCGGCTCAGGGACTCAATTGCGAAAGCATCCTGTTGATCACGGGTGAACTGGTAATGGCTGGCGGTATCTTCGGCGTAACAGCCCATCAACTTGCCGGTATCGTAGGCATCCTCGAGACCATCCAGAAACATGTGATCGTAAACTTGGCCATGGCCCATGCGGAAGCCGCCACGCGCCTTGGTCATCAGGTACGGGGTATTGGACATGCTTTCCATGCCACCGGCAACAACAACAGTGCTTGAACCGGCCAACAGGGCGTCGTGCCCCATCATCGCCGCCTTCATGCCCGATCCGCACATTTTATTAACCGTCGTGCAGCCCGCAGCGGTAGGTATACCGGCACCGAACGAGGCCTGACGGGCCGGGGCCTGGCCCATGGCGGCAGGCAGAACGACGCCCATCAACACCTCATCGACGGTGTCCGGGGCAAGCCCTGAGCGACTTAACGCGGCGGCGATGGCGGCGGCACCAAGGGCCGGGGCCTGCACTTCAGAAAGGTCGCCCTGGAATCCGCCCATGGGTGTGCGGGCCGCGCCGACGATGACAATAGGATCTTCATTCATAACTTTAAACTTTCATTACGTTAGTAAGGGGTATCGTCCTTATGGACGAAACTTTCCTCGATATCCCCGCCAACGTATCGCAAATCGATATCGGGGTACTCGGCTATTTCATTGGGGTTGCGGTCACCCACTTCCAGATAAACCGCATCCGCATTGGATCGATTGACAAGCTGATGGCCATTTTCAACACCGGCGGCAAACCCGGCAACCATCCCCGCACCAACAATCTGTTCCCCGTCGTCGGTTATCAACGTCAGTTCGCCTTGCAGCACATAGATGAATTCATCTTCTTTATGGTGCCAGTGTCGTTGCGAGGAAATTTCACCGACGGGTAAAGTCACCAGATTGACACCAAAATTGGTTAAACCAAACGCATCCCCCAAGGCCCTTTTCGTTCGCTGGACAATATTTTTTCTGAATTCTTCCGGATAACCAGAGCCTTTCCTTGACGGAACCGCCTCTGCCGCAATAGCGCCGCGTTGTGATGTCGTCATAGCTGCCTCCCTGACTGTTCGAAAGTTCGCACCGTTTCCACCATTAACCGGGCGGTCATTTCCAGTGCGGCAGGTTGGACGGTTTGGGGACCGTCACCGGAAGTATGATACGTCTGAAAGATGGTCGGGCGAATGAAATTCAACAACCACTTCGGATTATTGGGATCATCCACATATGAGCGCAGCTTTTTTTCATCGCCTTGCGGTAAAATCGTGACTCCGACCGCAGCCAGCCCTTTACGGGCAAAAACCCGATGATCACTGCCGAAACGCGGGACTGCGCCATGTGTCGCGTTATAAATTCCCAAATTATCCCCGGCTTTCATCAGCGCCCGCACAATCCTTGAACCCGTAGCCGGTCCAACCACGTCCCAAACACCAAAAGCGTCACCGATGCCGCACAGCTCAAAACTGGCAACACCGCGGATATTGCTGAGATCATTGTTTTCGACATGATAACTGGCCCCTTGCAGGCCGCTTTCCTCGCCATCACTGAAGATAAAACGCAAGCGCAGGCCCTGCGATATCGGGTCTTTGCCAAGCACCTTCAAGGCCTCGATTGCGGCGGCGACGCAGGAGGCATTGTCGTTGGCGCCCGGCGCTTTGGCGACCCGGTCCGTATGGGCGAGAAAGATCAAGATATCGGGGCCCGCACCGACCTCGACAATCACATTTTCGCCACGGAAAATCTGGTTTGTCACTTGCTCTTCCCGATAAGCAATCCCGGCCGCCTGCAGGGCCTGTTTGACCACCGACCGGCGCGCGCTGTCAGGCCTGCCGCTCATCACTTCGACCAGCCGCATGGCCGACGGGGCTTCAAGGTAATAAGAAAATTCCGGTGCTGGCTCGCGGGGGGCCTGCCACAGGAATACGGGGATAGCCATAAGCCCCACAAAGAGCAGAAGGACAAACCATTTACCGCGTTTCATCGAACAACTCGCGACCAATCAACCAGCGGCGGATTTCAGACGTTCCTGCTCCGATTTCGTAGAGTTTGGCATCACGCAGCAAGCGTCCGGTCGGCGCTTCGTTAACATAACCGGTGCCACCCAGGCACTGGATGGCCTCCAGCGCCATCCAGGTCGCCTTTTCTGAGGCGTAAAGGATGGCGCCCGCGGCATCCTTGCGCGTGGTCTGGCCCCGATCACAGGCCCTGGCGACGGCGTAGACGTAGGCTTTGCAGGCGTTCATCGTCGTGTACATATCCGCCAGCTTGCCCTGCATCAGTTGAAACGAGCCGATGGATTGGCCGAATTGCTGGCGTTCGTGAACATAAGGGACGATCACATCCATGCACGACTGCATGATGCCGAGGGGGCCTGCGGAGAGCACGGCGCGCTCGTAATCGAGGCCGCTCATCAACACGTTGACACCCTTGCCAAGCCCGCCGAGGATATTTTCTTCGGGCACTTCACAGTCTTCGAAAACCAGTTCGCAGGTGTTTGAGCCGCGCATGCCCAGCTTATCGAGCTTTTGCGCCGTGGAAAAACCCTTGAAGCTTTTCTCGATGATAAAGGCGGTAATGTCTTTTGAGCCCGCTTGCACGTCGGTCTTGGCGTAGACCACCAGAGTATCCGCATCGGGGCCGTTGGTGATCCACATCTTATTACCGTTCAGGACGTAGTGATCGCCCTTCTTTTCGGCTTTAAGTTTCATGGAAACCACGTCAGAACCCGCACCGGGTTCGCTCATGGCCAAAGCCCCGACATGATCGCCGGAAATCAGTTTCGGCAGATAGGTTTTCTTCTGATCAAGACTGCCGTTGCGGTTGATCTGATTGACGCACAAATTTGAATGCGCGCCGTAACTTAATCCAACCGAGGCCGAGGCCCGGCTTATTTCCTCCATCGCGACAACATGTTCAAGGTAGCCCATACCGGCACCGCCAAAGTCTTCATCTGCCGTAATACCCAGCACGCCCAGATCACCAAGCTTTTTCCACAGGTCGGCGGGAAAGTCATTGCTGGCGTCAATTGCGGCGGCGCGGGGGGCTATTTCATCGGAAGAGAAACTCAAAACTGATGCGCGAAGCATGTCGACGGTTTCGCCTAAATCAAAATCAAGTGATGGTAATTCATTTGGAATCATAGGGTTATACTCTTTTTCTAATCTTTAAAATTAACCAGAAACGTCTGCCCGACCGACAATCCTCATGAGCGTCTGCTGCATCACCGCGCAAGGTATTTCGATGCCCCCCTTAACGACAGAGACTTCAGCTCGGGCGACGGTGAGCGTACGTCCGGGCCGCACCACCTCACCCCGTGCAATCAACATATCGCCATCGGCAGGGGCCATCAGATTGAGTTTGTATTCAACGGTCAAAATGCCATCACCGGCGGCCATCAGGCTGAAAGCGGCATAACCGCCAGCCGAATCTGCGATCGTGCCGACGACACCGCCATGGAAGAACCCGTGTTGTTGTGAAACCTCCTCGCTATAGGGCAACTTGATTTCACAATGGCCGGGACTTATTGCGCCCATTTCGGCACTAATGTGGGACATGATCCCCTGCTTGGTGAAGCTGGTCCGCAACATTGCCTCGTAATCAGGGTTATAGGGCGTGAACTCAGCCATCGGTGATCGTTTCAATTGCCTTGTGTTCACCGATCAACTTGCGGCCGATGGCCTGTATGTCATCGGGAAACGGGCAGGATTTGCGGATTTGCGTATCCAGATGCAAACCGAACAATTCGCTCGTCGCCACCAGCTCCAGCGTCTCGCCATTGACCATCTCATGGACAAAACGGATTTTCTTGCCATCGAGCATTAGCAAACGTGAACGGATGGTGACCACATCCCCGGCATGCAGTTCGCGCAGGTAACGGGTCTTTTGTTCAACCGCCGCCATGCCGCGTCCGTTTTCACGCAAATATTTAGGGGTTATACCCAACAGGGAGAAAAAGTTCCACGTCGCCTCGTCGAATTTACCAGTGTAATACATCACGTTCATATGGCCGACGTGATCGCAGTGCCACGGGTAGACTGCGCCCCTGTATGTCAGCGGAAGTTCGCTCATTGCGCCGCTTCCTTGACTTGCAAGAGTTTCGCGCTTTCAGATTCTAGTTTATCGAGTTCCTTAAGAATGACGGCTATATCGGCTTGTTGTTGCGACAGTACCGCCTGACGTTCGCGGATTTTGGCCAAAAACAGCTTCAACTGGGCGACTTCGCTGGGATCATCGTCATAAAGCTCGATCATCTCGCGAATTTCGCTTAATGAAAACCCCAGCCGCTTGCCGCGCATAATCAAGCGCAGGCGCACCCTGTCGCGGGGGCTGTATATGCGCCTTTGCCCCTGACGCTGCGGACGGAGCAGCCCTTTGTCTTCATAAAAGCGAATGGTCCGAGTGGTGACGTCGAATTCCCGTGCCAATTCGGCTATGCCATAGCTATCTATCATCAACAAAGGCTACTTAACGTTTACGTAAACGTCAATCGCAAATGATTGCCCACTCAGGGCCGATTGTCCTGCTTACGCCGGCTCATCCAACTGGTGCGGCGCTCCTTGCGTGGGTTGATTTTCATGAGTAATTGACGACGATCTGGGCCGCGTTCTTTTTTTTCTCCCTTACCGCCCTGACGATTGATCGTCGACCATGTGTGATCGACTTCATCGTCATTTGCGGATCCGGCTTTCCAGATGTGATCGGTATCTTCATCGTCTGCGGAACCGCCCTGCCAATCCACATTAACCGAATCCAGGGACTGGCTGTCGCCGAAGGCGATCTTCAAGGCGGAATTGTTGTCGCAGAACATCTTATACCATTGAGGCTCCTCAGGACGGAGAGGCAGAACTTTAACTTTGCGGCCCCCGCTTTCAATCGTGGCTGCAAGCCTGTCATCATCGAGGAGGCCTTTAACGTCGGCTATGTCACCGACCTCAGCAACCGTCAGCATATCCTTGAAATCTATGGTTTTGAAACGATCAGACAGGATAAAGGTGCCGATTTCATTAATGATACTAACAGCCTGCTCAAAGCCGATCTTCTTGACCCGGTAAAAATGCATGATGAATTCATCGTCTGTCAGGGTGCCACGCCCGCTGTCGTCATCTATATGCTGGGAGAAAATACGTTCACAGGACTCTCTCAAACTTTCGGCAAGACGACCACTGTGACCACCGATAATATCATAGATTGGCGTGAGGGCCATGATCAGGACCATATCGCCGGTTTCCGCCAGTTTACTGGACGTCACCGCAGTTGCGGCCAGAAGATTGACTTTATTCTTCTCAAGAGAGGAAAGGGAATCCTCGAGTTCTTTATCGAGCTCCTCGGATGTTCTTTCCCTTGGGGCTTTAAAAGTTTTGCTTAAACGGGAAATAAGTGATTTTTTAGCCATGCAATTTTACCTAACCGACATAAATTACAACGATTGATTAACCCCGCCGTTTACCCCAAATGTGAGCGCAAGTTTAGTCGATTCAAGCTTTCCATGACAAGACGCCTGAATCCGATTTATCCACAGGATAGCAGCGGGGCTCCATCACTATATTTTAACCTATATGACTGATTGAGCATGTGGTGACGTTGAACTGATGGGCCAAATCAGATATGCCATAGAGGTAAATCTATTTTCCGGGACCGGACACTAACTTATTGAATCACACTGGGAAACCAACATGCTGGCGCTAATGGGGGCGATGGAAGAAGAAGTGATGCATCTTAGAGATGAGATGACGATCACCGATCAGGCGGTTCATGCTGGTATCACCGTGTTTCGGGGAACTTTTCAGGGTGTTGATATGGCCCTTGCCCAGTGCGGCATCGGCAAGGTCAACGCCACCATCTGCACGCAAATGCTAGTCGACTTGTACAAACCGGATTCTCTGGTCTTCAGCGGCGTCGCCGGTGGCCTAATGGCCAACATGGCTGTCGGCGACCTGGTTATCGCCAGCCATTTGATCCAGTACGACATGGACCTGACCGCCTTTGGGCGCAGGCATGGCGAAATTCCCGGACAAAACCGTATGGTCGAATCTGACCCCGCTCTGGTGCAAAAGGCCACAGACGCTTTCGATCTGGCTTTTGATGACGTGGAAGACGCCCCTAATCTGATGCTCGGGACCGTCGTTTCCGGTGACCGCTTTATTTCCGACGCCAAAACCCTGCGCTGGCTGCAACGGGAATTCGCAGCCCTTGCAACTGAAATGGAAGGCGCCGCCGTCGGCTACACCTGCCACCTGAACGACCTGCCTTTCGTTATCATTCGCGGCCTGTCTGATACGGCGGGTGAAAGCGCATCCAATGATTTCGAAGCCAATCTTCACATCGTCTGCAAAAATTCTTATCAATTGATGGAAAAACTGATCCCGCTGTTAGGATAGACCAATCATGCCAATCAACAGACTCATAGCGGGCTTCAAGGTCTTCCGGGAAAGCTATTACGACCAGCAGCCGGAATTCTATCGCTCCCTGGTGGAAAAGGGGCAAAGCCCCGACGTCATGGTTATTGCCTGTTCTGACAGCCGGGTAAATCCTTCGATTATCGCCAAGGCCGAACCCGGAGAGCTGTTTATCGTCCGCAACGTCGCCAACCTGGTGCCACCTTATCAACCTGACAGCCACTATCACGGCACCAGCGCCGCCGTTGAGTTCGCTGTGCGGGACCTGAGCGTGAAGCACATCATCGTGCTCGGCCATTCCCATTGCGGCGGCATCAAGTGCCTTTGCACTGGTCATGAGGATGCCCAGAACCGGGAATTCATCAACGACTGGATTTCTATCGTCGAAAATGCCCGCGACGACAGCCTCGATGGCGAGGCGCAACTGCGCCATGTCGAGCGGCAAGCGGTCAAGGTCTCGCTCAGTAATCTGCTGTCTTTTCCCTGGGTGCGCAGCCGGGTAGAAGACGGATCGCTTGAATTACACGGCTGGTGCTTCGACCTTGAAGCAGGCGCACTTTTGGCCCACGACCCCAATGAAGGCTGGAAGACATTGACCTGACAAGATCGCCCCTATAATGTTCTTGTTATGTTCTTGCCCGATGAAAAACACGGTGTTCCCCGCCCGCCGCTGTATGCCAGCGCCGTGGCCGCCGGATTCCCCTCGCCCACCGATGATTTTATCGAAGGCGCGCTCGACCTGAACGAGCACCTGATCGCCCATCCGGCGGCGACATTCATGGTTCGCGTCGAAGGCTCGTCCATGACCGGGGCGGGTATTTTTTCCGGCGACATATTGATCGTCGACCGCTCGCTGGAAACCCGTTCAGGCCATATCGTCGTCGCCGTCGTGGGCGGCGAGATGACGGTCAAGCGGCTGATCAAGGCCGGGGCCGGTTGGTTATTGAAGGCGGAACACCCGAGTTACCCGCCAACCTCCCTCGGCCCGGATTGCGAATGTTCCATCTGGGGCGTCGTCACCGGCTCGGTGCGGCGTTTCGAGAATCCTTGAAGCCCATGAAACAGGTGTTCGCGCTGGTCGACTGCAACAATTTCTTCGTTTCCTGCGAACGGGTCTTTAATCCGGCCCTTGAAGGACGCCCGGTCGTCGTGCTGTCCAACAACGACGGCTGCATCATCGCCCGTTCGAACGAGGCCAAGGCGCTGGGCATCGCCATGGGCGAGCCGTTGTTTAAAGCTCGCACCGAAATTCGCCGCCACAACATTGAAGTCTATTCATCCAACTATCCGCTGTACGGTGATATGTCGGCCCGCGTGATGAACGCCCTTGGGGCCTTCAGCCCGGATATCGAATTTTATTCCATCGACGAGGCATTTTTGAATTTAGCCGGGCTCGAAGACCGGGGCCTGACCGCTTACGGGCAGGACATCCGCGCCGCCATCAAACGCTGGACCGGTATTCCTGTGTCCGTCGGTATCGCCCAGACCAAGACCCTGGCCAAGATCGCCGGTCATGTCGCCAAGAAATCGCAAGCGGCAGGCGGCGTATTTAGCATCGCCGATGAAGCAACCCGCAAACAAGTACTGGGCGACATTCCGGTCGGCGAGATCTGGGGCATCGGGCGGCGTTGGGCAAGAATGCTTAATGGAGAGGCCATCGAGACGGCGCTCGATTTCCACGACACGCCCGAAGCCTGGGTCCGCAGGCGCATGGGCGTCACCGGCGCGCGCACGCTTCTGGAACTGCGCGGCGTCGCTTGCCGGGATCTGGAAAAACAAACCCCGGACAAGCAAACCATCCGTGTCTCGCGCTCGTTTGCCAAACCCGTTGAAAGCCGTGCGGTGATGCGCGAAAGCATCGCCGCCTTCGCCGCCCGGGCCGCCGAAAAATTGCGTCAGGACGGACTCGTCTGCTCGGTGGTCAACGTCTTCGCCTCGACCAACCGCTTTACCCATAACGACGCTTATTACCGGGGCACGGCCTCACACGCCCCGCTCGCCCCCTCCAACCACACCGCCGCCATCACCAATGCGGCCATGGCGGCGTTCGAACAGGTCTACAAACCCGGACGGCAATTCAAAGGTGCCGGGGTGATGCTGCTGGGGCTGACACGGACCAAGGACGCGCAAGGCAATCTGTTCGCCCCGCCCGAACCCGCCAGCGACGCCCGCAGCCTTGCCCTGATGACGGCCTTCGATAACATCAACGCCCGCATCGGGCGTGGCGCGGTGCGCTATGGGGCAACGGGCGTTTCGATACACGGCAAGCGCGGCGTCTATACGGTGCAAAATCGGTGTTCGCCCAGCTACACCACCAGTTGGTTGGAACTGCCCGTCGTCCGGGCGTGAGGGTGACGAAAAAGGACTAGATCAACAGCCACGCCGCCAGCCCCAGGAAGGCGGCGAAGCCGACGACGTCGGTGACGGTGGTCAGGAAAACGCTTGAGGCGATAGCCGGGTCGATGCCGTTGCGTTCCAGCACCAGCGGAATCGTCGTTCCGGCAAGGCCTGCAACGACCATATTGATAATCATCGCCAGCGCAATAACCATTCCCAATGCTGAAGAGTCGAACCAGAACCAGGCCACGGCGCCGGCCAGCAGTGCGAAAACGACGCCGTTGATCGAGCCGACCAACACTTCCTTACCGACAACGCGCATGGCGTTGGTGGCCGTCAAATCCTTCATGGCCAGGGCCCGCACGGTCACCGTCAGCGTCTGTGTACCGGCGTTGCCACCCATCGAGGCGACAACCGGCATGAGCACGGCCAGGGCGACAATTTGCTCGATGGTGGCTTCGAAAAAACTGATGATGACGGAGGCCAGTATGGCGGTGCCAAGATTAAGCAGAAGCCACGAAAAACGCGCCCGCGTGGTATCGCCGACGGCTTCATACAGATCATCTTCACGCACGCCGCCCAGAAGCATGATATCTTCTTCATGTTCTTCGTGGATAACGTCGACGATATCATCGACGGTGATGACGCCAACCAACCGCCCGCCCGTATCGACGACAGGGGCGGAAACCAGATCGCGCTGACGGAACAGATAAGCCACGTCTTCCTGATCATCATCGACTTGAACAAGCTTCATTTCGCTACTGATAATGTCCGTAATGGGCACCGGACGGCGGCTCCTGAGCAGGCGACTGAGGGCCACGGAACCAACTGGTTTATGGGACGGATCGACGACGAAAATATCATAGAACAGATCGGGCAGTGAACCGGCCTCGCCGCTGGCTTCCTCCTCGTCGGTCTGTTGGCGCAGAAAGTCGATGGTTTTCCCGACGCTCCAGAATTCCGGCACCGTCATCACTTCGCGCTGCATCAAGCGACCGGCACTGTCTTCCGGGTAGCCCAAACCTTCTTCGATCAGGGTCCGTTCACCAGCGGGAATGGTATCGAGAACCTGTTGCTGGACGTGTTCTTCCAGTTCCTCGATAACCTGAACCGCATCATCGGATTCCATATCGGAAACGGCCTGGGCGATGTAAGCGACGCCCAGCTTTTCGACCAGATCGTCGCGTACGCTTTCATCAAGTTCCAAGAACACGTCCGGATCGAGAACCCCCTGAAAGGCCTCAATCAGGGTATCGCGATCATCCTCATCAAGGCGTTCAAGAAGATCGGCGACATCGGCATAATGAAGTTGGGCGACCAGATCGCGGACACGGGTTAAATCGCCCCCGTCAATGGCCCGGACGATTTCTTCCTCGATACCACTTTCCAGATCAAGGACCGCGTCATCGCTGGCGCTTTTTTCCGTCTTTTCGTCTGCCGGAGTGGTCATGATCAGCGCACCTTGGTGAAAAGTTGCCCCAAACTACTTTAACTATGAGCAGAGCGTCAAATGCCGTTGAGAGGGATTTTCAGGTACCGCAGGCCATTATCCTCGGGCGGCGGCAAATTACCGGCCCGCATGTTGACCTGAACTGCGGGCAGGATCAGCAGCGGCATGTCCAGGGTGGCATCGCGGCTCTCGCGTAAAGTCACGAATTGCTCAAGGGAAATATCGCCGCCAATATGGATGTTATCGTGTATTTGTTCCGCGACGCTCGAAGTCCAAGCGAAATCCCGCTTGTCCGTGCCGTAATCATGGCAGGTGAATATCCGGGTCTGCCCAGGCAGTTCCAGAATGCGCCGGATCGAGGCATAAAGAGTTGCCGCGTCGCCGCCGGGAAAATCGCAGCGCGCGGTGCCGTAATCGGGCATGAACAAGGTGTCCCCAACGAAGGCGGCATCACCGAAAACATACGTCACACAGGCCGGTGTATGGCCGGGGGTGTGCATCACCCGGCCCACTATATCGCCAAGCGCGATGGTCTCCCCATCGCCCAGCAGGACATCGAACTGCGAGCCGTCGGCGGCGAATTCATCCCCCGTATTGAACAATACCTTGAAGGTTTCCTGAACCACCGAAACGGCGGCGCTAACGGCAATTTTAGCGCCGAACCGCTCGCGCAAATAAATGGCGGCGCTAAGGTGGTCGGCATGGATATGGGTTTCCAGTATCCACTGAACGTTCAGCCCATGGTTTTCAACATAAGCAATCAGGGCATCGGCGCTGTCGGTTTTCGTGCGTCCGGATTTCACATTGTAATCAAGCACCGGGTCGATTAGCGCGCACGTGGCGCTGCGGGGATCGGAAACCACATAGCTGACCGTGAAGGTTTCCGGGTCGAAGAAGGCTTTGACGTCAGGGGACATGATTTTTCCTAAAACAAACCACATTGGCACTTGTAACCTATTAGAGACTCCTAATATGTACACATACAAGCCCCTTCTATGGAGAAAATGAACAATGAACATCAAGGAAATTGACCCCGTCACCCTGAAACAATGGATGGAAGATGGCAAGGCGGTGCTGGTTGATGTGCGCGAAGCCTCTGAACATATCCAGGGGCGCATCCCCCAGGACCACCACCTGCCGCTATCCGGGTTCAACCCGGCCAATTTGCCCGCTCACGACGACAAGATCGTTGTCTACTACTGCGCCACCGGCGGTCGTACAGGCATGTACGGCCCAAACCTTCACGCTGCAACCCCGGCGGCAAGCGCCGTTTATCACTTAAGCGGCGGCATCAGCGCCTGGAAAAACGCTGGACATGGGGTGAACTAAGAAAAGGTAGTAGCACTTAACATGCCGATGCTTTAAGACACCGCCCATGCCCCAAGAGAATCCCCAAGAACTAGCAGATCAATTGATCGAATTGCACGGCCTGGATGGCGCCATCCAGGTAGCCATGCAAAGCACCGCCGCAACGACGGATAATTACGAGCTGAGCGTCTGGCGCGAGGTAAAGCTCATCCTCAACGAACGCCGGGATCTGCTTAAGTCTGCTTGAGACGGGATCTGCTTAAGTCTGCTTGAGAGGAGCCTCCTTCTCCGTTATTCCCGCACAGGCGGAAATCCAGTCTTTCTTACGCAATTGAGGAATATAAATCCTTCCAGTCCGGGTTAACTTTCTCGATACGGCTTATTTTCCAGGACCTGTTCCATTTCTTCATCTGTTTTTCGCGCACGATGGCGCTTTCCATATTTTCATGAACTTCATACCAGACGAGACAATGGACCACGTATTTTTTCGTGAAACCTTCGGCGGCTTCGCTTTTATGTTCATGAATTCGTTTCACCAGATTTCCGGTGACGCCGATATAATCCGGTGACGCCGATATAAATCGTGCCGTTACGTTCGCTGGCCAACATATAGACGCAAGGTTGCTTCATTCTTTAAAGGTGCTGGATTCCCGCCTTCGCGGGAATGACGGAGAAGGATTGCGCTAATGACGACCTAGGAGATGGGGAACAGTTTAACAAAAAAACCCCACCCCAGTTTCCCGGAGCGGGGTGTTTTGGTGCGGTCGAGAAGACTCGAACTTCCACGGACTTGCGTCCACAGCGACCTCAACGCTGCGCGTCTACCAGTTCCGCCACGACCGCATAGTCTTCATGGCTAGGCCCCTTGTCTGAGGTATTTTCTCAAGGGATTGTCTTTTCCTGCTGCGGGGAATAGCAAATACTTGGGCCGCAATCAAGCACCATGGTAAAGTTAACAATGGAATGGCTAATAACAGAAGGCCCGGTGGCCTACAAAGCGGCGTTGAGCTTCATGGAAAAGCGGGCCCACGAGATTCGCGAGGGCAGCGCGCCAGAGGCCGTTTTGCTGCTTGAGCACCCGCCGCTTTACACCGCCGGTACCAGTGCCAACCCGGTCGATCTTCTGGATCCGATGCGCTTTCCAGTCCACAAGGCGGGACGCGGTGGCCAGTACACCTATCACGGCCCCGGCCAGCGAATCGCCTATGTCATGGTCGATTTGAAAAACCGCGACAGCGATCTGCGCCGTTATGTTCAGGACCTTGAGGAGTGGATCATCCGCACCCTGAACCGGCTTGGCGTCAAGGGCGAACGGCGCGACGGGCGCATCGGTATTTGGGTCGTGCGCGAGGATGGCCGCGAGGACAAGATCGCGGCACTGGGCGTGCGGGTGCGACGGTGGGTCACATTCCACGGCATCGCCATCAACGTCGCCCCTGATCTAAATCATTTCGAAGGCATCGTCCCCTGCGGCATCGCCGCCCACGGCGTCACATCGCTAGCCGATTTGCATGTCCCCGTCAGCATGGCCGCTGTAGATGAGCACCTGAGAGCCGCCTTTGGCGAAGTCTTCGACATCCCCCTGTTCGCCCCCAAGGTGTTTGATATCTTATGAGCAGAAAAAGAATCTTCATCATCCACAACCCGACTTCCGGGCGGCGCAGCGCCGATTTAATGGGAAGCGTGGTGAGGGAACTCGTCAGTCTCGGCGCGCGTGTCGATATCCGGGTCACCGAAGGCCCCGGCCACGCCACGGAACTTGCGAGCAAAGTCACTGAGGATTCACAGGACTGCATCGTCGCGGCAGGTGGTGATGGCACGGTCAATGAAGTCCTGAACGGCCTGGTTCTCCTCAACCCTGCGCCACCCTTGCCTGCGCCACCCTTGGGAATCATCGCCCTTGGCACGGCCAACGTGTTGGCTATTGAGTTGGGCTTACCCAAATCAGCCGCCGCCATCGCCCGTATTTTGTTCGAAGGCCCATCCCGGCCGCTTTACCCCGGGCTTATCAGCTGCGATACGCAGCCCCCGCGCCTGTTCGCGCAGATGGCCGGGGTCGGGCTAGACGCGCGCATCGTCGCCGGGGTTAGCGGCGCTTTGAAACGCGCATTGGGAAAAGGCGCCTACGCCATCGAAACCCTCTACCAATGGTTAAGGGGCGGCCTGCCCAGCTATCAAATCGACATCGACGGCGTGACCTATCAGGCCGCTTCCATGGTCGTCGCCAACGGCAGGCATTATGGAGGCCGATTCGTTGCCAGCCCCGATGCCGACATTGGAGCATCTGGTTTCGAGATTTTATTGTTGGGCGGAAGCAGGCTCAACATGCTGAGCAATACGGCAGCCCTGATGACCACTGGATTGAGCGGGGCAAGGGGCGTGCGCGTGCATAAGGGTATGAAAATAAACATTTCCGGCCCTTCGGGAGAACCCGTTCAGGCCGACGGCGATCTAATGGGACGCTTACCGGTCATCATCGAAGCCTCTTCCCAGCCCATAATGGTTATTGCAGGGAATTAGATAATCCTTGCCTTTGGGCCTCGGTTAGATGATTTTCGCATTCCTGAACTTTCGAAAGAAACCTTCTCCCATGCTAAACACCTTAAGCCCTCGCTATCGTTTTCCCGCACTGGCCATGTTGATTTATCTGGCCGCAGCCAGTGTCGAACGGCTGGGCCTGATCGCCATAGCTTACAAGGATAATTCCGGTCGTTTAGGTGAACTGTTACTGGCCCTGCCCACAGGCTTGTTTGTGGATGCGGCGATGGCTTGCCTGCTTGGCCTGCCGTTCTTTTTTATCCTTCATCATTTTCGCAGATTATTACAGAAACGCTGGGTATCGACCCTGGCCTCGGTGATGCTGCTGGCCTTGTTGTGGAACCTGTTTTTCAGCAATGTGGCGGCGTTGATCTTCTGGCAAGAATTTTCCAGCCGCTTCAACGGCATCGCCGTCAACTACCTGTTGTTCCCCCGTGAAGTGATCGGCAACATCGAGGAATCCTTCAACCTGCCGCTCTTGCTGCCACCGGTTTTCGCCGTGTCGTTGGGGGTTTTCTGGTTACTCAAGGGTCGCCTTAAGGACGCCATTGCAGACACAGGCCGGGCTTCGCATCTTCGCTTTTACGCCGCCTTTATTCCGGTCCTTCTGGTTTCCGCCTTTATCGTAAGGGCGGCACCGCTTACCGTTGGGGAAAACCGCGAAGCCAACGAAATCGCCAACAACAGTTATTACAGTTTCCTGCGTGCCGCCTGGACCAGCGACGCCGAATATGACGGCCTTTACCCAGGCATGAATGAAAGCCAGGCCATCGCCCTGACCCGCCAGATAGTAACCCAGGACAACACCACATTCCTGACCCCCGAAGGCACCCGCAGCCTGCTCCGTCATGTGGATAATGGTGACAATCCGAACAAACTCAATGTCGTGTTGGTCATTAACGAATCCTTCGGCGCAACCTACGTCGATAATCTTGACAATACCCGCGGCGAAAGCATCACGCCAAATCTGAGCCGACTGTCCAAAGACGGCCTGTGGTTTACCAATTTATACGCAACAGGTGTCAGGACCGTGCGCGGCCTTGAAGCAACATTGACTTCGTTTTCACCGATCCCCGGCATCTCGACGGCCAGACGCCCCGGTTCCGACGGCATGAATTCAATGGCGTTTATGCTCAAGGATAAAGGCTACCAAACGGCTTTCCTCTATGGCGGGCACGCCCTGTTTGACAACATGGGCCATTACTGGTCACAGATCGGTTTTGATAAGGTCTGGGACCAGTCCGATATCAAGGAAATCGGTTTCAAAACCATCTGGGGTGCCGCCGACGAGTATATTTACGATGAGGCCCTCAGGCGCATCGAAACAATGAGCCAAAGCAAAAATCCCTTTATGCTTGGCCTGCTGACCATTTCCAATCATCGCCCCTACACCTATCCGGAAGGTCGAATCGACAAGGACCCGGCCGATAAACGCAAAGAAAACGCCGCAACTTACGCGGACTGGTCGTTCGGGCGGTTTATCGAAATGGCCCGCAAGCGTCCCTGGTTCGACAATACGGTCTTTATTTTCGTCGCCGATCACGGTCCGCGCCTCAGCGGCCAGGCCCAAGTGCCGGTCGACCGCTACCGCATACCATTGTTGATGTATGCGCCCAAGTCGATCAAAGCCCAACAGGTCGATACGCTGGGTTCGCAGATGGATTTATTTCCTACCCTGATGGGGGCGCTGGGCATCAGCTTTGACAGCCCGTTCTTCGGTATTGATATACGGCGCATCCCCGAAGGCCAGGGCCGTGTGGTTATGAGCCACAATTACGCCATCGGCTTCGGTCAGAAAGGCCATGTCGTGAGCATCGACCCGAACGGTTCTTCGCGTGGCTACACAATGCCGCCGGGCGATGATCAACTTATTCCAGTCGATACGCCGGACCCGGAAACAAGAGCCAAGGCCATCGCCGTCACACAAACAGCACATCACATGTTCTACGGTGGGGAATATTTATGGAAAAACCACGCTCAGGCCGTTGGCAATTGAACGAACCCCGAATCCGGGGTTGCGCAGGGTTGACCCTCAACATTGCTGACCTCGGCTAACGGCGGACCGTCCCAACAACGCTGAATCATACTATCAACATCATCCGGATTTCCTGATAAGACCGCTTTTACAGAGCCATCATTATGATTACGAACCCAACCCGACAGCCCCAGGGCCGTTGCTTCCTGGACCACCCAGGAACGAAACCAAACGCCCTGTACCCGCCCTTCAATGCGTACCAGAACGGATTTTTGTTCCACCATCTATTCAAATTCGATGATCGTCTGATCAACGCTGAGACTATCGCCGGTAACGGAGTGGACTGCCTTGATAACGCCATCCCGTTCGGCGTGAAGCACGTTTTCCATCTTCATCGCCTCGATGATAGCCAGCTCTTCGCCTCCTTTGACCTGCTGGCCTTCAACGACACTTAGGGAGATCAGTAAACCAGGCATGGGCGAAAGCAGGAACCGGGATGTATCTGCCGCCTTTTTTTCCGGCATAAGCGCATACAATGCTGCGGCTTGCGGGTTAAGAACCACGACATTGGCGCGCAGGCCCGAATGGAACAAACTGTAACCCGCGCCATTACGTTCCACCTGAAGGCAAACCATCAAGCCGTTGACCTGGGCTTCGTACAAGGGCTCTCCCAGTTCCCATTGGGTGCGCACATGCAATCTGGACTCGCCGATTGAAACATCATAACCACCGGTAACGCAGAGGATATTGACGGCGTGTTCCTTACCCGCCAGCAAGACGATCCAGTCATCAAGGACTATTCTTTGATGACCGGCGTATTGACCGCTGATGCCAGCGGCCCGTTCCTGATAAGCACGATGAACGCATGCGGAAATGGCGACGAGCAGGTCCGGATCATCGTGAGGAACATCAGAAGGATCGAAGCCGTCGGGATATTCTTCGGCAATAAAGTTTGTCGTTAGCGCACCTTTTTGGAAACGCGGGTGTGCCATCAATGCGGCCAAAAAACTGATGTTGTGGGAAACGCCGCGAATGTAATAAGCATCCAGAGCATGGCGCATGTGGGCAATGGCTTCATCCCGGTCCACGCCGTAGGTAATCAACTTGGCGATCATCGGATCATAATAAATGGAAATTTCGCCGCCCTCATAAACCCCGGTATCGACCCTGACATGATCGCTTTCCTGGGGTCCCTGATAACGAACAAGACGCCCCACCGAAGGCAGGAAACCGCGAAACGGGTCTTCCGCATAAACACGGGTTTCCATGGCCCAGCCATCCAGCCGCACGTCTTCTTGTTTCAAGCCTAGTTTTTCCCCGGCGGCGACGCGGATCATCAGTTCGACCAAATCAAGGCCGGTAATCTTTTCGGTTACCGGATGTTCAACCTGAAGGCGGGTATTCATTTCCAGAAAAAAGAAATTTCGATTGGCATCGACGATAAATTCAACTGTGCCGGCGGACACATATTTTACCGCACGGGCCAAATGAACCGCCTGTTCACCCATGGCCTTTCGCGTTTCCTCGTCTAGAAAAGGGCTTGGAGCCTCTTCGATAACTTTCTGGTGGCGGCGCTGGATTGAACACTCGCGCTCGCCAAGATAAAGCGTATTGCCATAGCTGTCGGCGATGACCTGAATTTCGATATGGCGCGGTTCCTCGATGAATTTTTCAACGAAAATCCTGTCGTCACCGAAACTGGACACGGCTTCGCGTTTGGCCGAAGCGAAACCATCGCGCGCTTCGGCTTCATTGAAGGCGACCCGCATGCCCTTACCGCCGCCGCCAGCCGAAGCCTTCAACATCACCGGATAGCCAATTTTCTTGGCAACACTCACTGCCTGGCGGACGTCTTTTAGCGCTTCGGCGTGGCCGGGCACCGTATTGACTCCGGCCTTGATGGCCAGTTTCTTAGATTCAATCTTGTCACCCATTTTCGTAATGGCCAACACGTTGGGGCCGATGAAGGCGACCCCCTGGCGCTTCAATTTGCGGGCAAAAGTAGCATTTTCGGATAGGAACCCATAACCCGGATGAACGGCGTCGGCACCCGTTTTCTTGATCGCATCAATTATTTTATCAATCCGCAAATAACTTTCCGAAGACGGCGCAGGACCTATGCAGATCGCCTCGTCGGCCATATCTACATGCAGGGCGTCTTTATCTGCATCGGAATAAACCGCGACGGTTTTGATGCTCATTTTGCGCGCCGTCTTAATAACACGACAGGCAATCTCGCCCCTGTTGGCGATGAGGATTTTTTTAAACATTCCTCATTCTATCCTTTGAAAAAAAATGTGTCTTTAAAATATCTGCCCGCTTGAACAAACGCTTATTAATACATACCATTGTAGAATTAAAAGAACAGGGATGAATATCGGCGATTCGGGGCTTTTTATCCTAAAAAATACGATATTTTTCAGGAAACTTAGCTTCGTGTTTAATTGCCTTAATATCGGTTCGAAGATCGCCCTTCTGGTCAGCGCCATCCTGGTTCTGCTGCTACTTGTATGCGCCGTTGTCTTCGTGCAATTTCAATTCAAGATTTTCCGTGACAATGCCCAAGCGGGTGCGCTCGAAGCGATCTCGATTTTGGAGGTTCTTCATTCTGAAGCAATGAAAAACCGGCAAGATGCTTCAGACAACAATGTTTCCGTTACGATTCTCGATAACACCATGGAACGTCTCGGCCAATCGACATCAGACATGGCCTTGTGGCTGGTCCAGAGTGAAAAAGTTCTTGCCTTTCAACGCGCCAAAAACGGTTCCTTAGAGCAAGCCAGAGACGACGTAGATCTACAAGTTCTGAGTACCGCGCAACCGGCCAGCAAAATGGGCGACAACCATGTCTTTCGCTATTCCCAACCGGTAATCCTGGGCACCGGACAAGCCGCCCATACCAGATGTTTTGAATGTCATCAGGCGCTGATGGGCATCAAGGAGGGTGAAGTTATCGGCGCCTACGCAATTTCCCTGAACGTATCAAAGGACTGGCAAGACTTAATACGCCTCACCCAAGGGACCTTCGTGCTTGCTGTGCTCGTCTCGCTGATCATCGCCGCCATCAGCGCCATTCTTATCCGCAAACTTGCGGGTGCACCGTTGGCATCCATGACATTGTTAATGCGCCGATTGGCCGACGGGGACATGAGCGTCACCATCCCCAACCTAGAACGCACAGATGAAGTCGGCCTGATGGCCAAAGCCATGGTCGTTTTTCGTGACAACGCTATTGGACAGCGCGAGGCCCAACAGGCCCGAAAAGCGAGCGAGAAATACTTAAAATCTGTGGTTAATCACATGCAGGATGGATTGATCGTTATCGATGATCAAGGCCTTGTTCAGTCATACAATCCCGCCGCAGCTACTTTGTTTGGATACCGTGATCATGAAGTTATTGGAATGAATATCTCCATGCTTATGCCCGAACCTTATCGCAGCGCCCATGATGATTATCTCCGTCAATACACAAGCGGTGGCGATGCAAAAATCACCGGTCTGGGGCTCACAGTCACGGGGCTTCGCAAGGACGGCAGTAGTTTCCCAATGCAATTATCTGTCAGCGAAATGGAAATTAACGGGCGTAGGCTTTTCGTTGGCACCATTCAAGACATCACCAATTTTACGGATCTAAACAAAGCCCTGAACGAAAACAAGGAACGCTTCCGGAATTTCGCCGAAGCCGCTTCGGACTGGTTTTGGGAAATGGACAGTGACTTGAGGTTTACCTACGTCACGGATCGATTCTTTGAATTGACCGGGATGGCCCAGGATCAAATTATTGGTAAAACAAGAAAAGAATTAGTGGACTCATCGGCCATAATGCCTGACCCGGAAATTTGGCATCAGCATATGGCTGATCTCGAAGCCCGCCGTCCCATTCATGACTTTGTCTACTCCTTGACCACCCACCGAGGGAAATTATGCCATATTAATTTAAACGGGGTTGCATTGTTTGATAGCAGCGGTGTCTTTCAGGGATACCGGGGAACTGGCAGCGATATCACCAAGCGCATCCAAGACGAGATAGCGTTGCGCGAAGCAATGAACCAGGCTGAAGCGGCGAACCGCGCCAAATCCGAATTCCTGGCCAATATGAGCCATGAATTACGGACCCCGTTGAATGCCATCATCGGATTTTCCGACACAATGCTCGGCGGGTACCTGGGAGAAGTTAAAAACAAGTACCACAGTGAATACATTCATCACATCAATGATGCCGGGAATCATCTGATCGTCCTGATCAGCAACATCCTTGATCTGTCGAGGATCGAATCCGGAAAACTTGAACTGTCTTGCGAATTGATTGATGTCCTGCCCTTCATCGAAAATCTAAAAGCATCGGTGATGCCAATTATTGAAAAAAACCAGAACACCTTCACCGTTAACTGTGCCACAGATGTAGGAACCATTCATACCGACGTGGTCGCCCTGCGCCAGATTCTGTATAATCTTATCAACAACGCCGGAAAATTCACCAGCAACGGTGAAATCGTCCTAACCATCATCCGCGATGAATCCACCGCCCGTAAGAGTATCATTTTCAACCTTAGCGACACCGGCAAAGGGATAAGCGATGAACATTTAGCGGGGCTGTTCCAGCCGTTCTTCCAGGGAGATTCCTCGATCACAAAAACTTACGGAGGGACCGGCCTTGGACTCACCATCAGCCGCCAACTCATTGATTTAATGGGCGGCAAAATCAGCGTCCAAAGCAAGCTGGATGAAGGGTCGGTCTTCACCGTAACCTTGCCGGAACATATTGAGAAAACAAAAGAAAACTAAAGTGGAATGTTACCGTGTTTCTTCCACGGGTTTTCCAGCTTCTTGCCAGCCAGCATTCTTAATGAACGACAGACCCTGAGCCGGGTGCTGCGCGGCATGATGACATCGTCAATAAATCCCCGATGGCCGGCAATAAACGGATTCGCGAAACGTTGCCGGTATTCTTCTGTCCGATCGGTAATCTTTTTATCATTTCCCAGGTCATTTCGAAAAATAATTTCAACAGCACCTTTCGGCCCCATGACGGCGATTTCGGCGCTCGGCCAGGCAAAGTTAACATCCCCACGCAGATGTTTTGAGCTCATGACATCATAAGCCCCGCCGTATGCCTTGCGGGTAATGATGGTTACCTTAGGCACCGTCGCCTCGGCATAGGCGTAGAGCAACTTGGCACCGTGTTTGATGATGCCGCCATATTCCTGGGACGTTCCGGGCAGGAAGCCGGGGACATCCACCAGCGTCAGAATTGGAATATTGAAACAATCACAGAAACGCACAAAGCGCGCCGCCTTTTTCGAGGAGTCAATATCCAAACAGCCGGCCAAAACCGTCGGTTGATTTGCGACAATGCCAATCGTCGAACCTTCCATTCTGGCGAAACAGGTGAGAATATTTCCTGCGTAATCGGGTTGCAGTTCAAAATACTCCCCCTCATCGACAATCTTCTCAATCAATTCCTTCATGTCATAAGGTTTATTGGCGTTATTTGGGATCAAGGTATCCAGGGATGTCTCAACCCGGGTTGGACTATCGGACGTCGGGCGCAGCGGTGGCTTTTCACGATTATTGGCGGGTAAATAATCAATAAAACGGCGCAGTTGCAATAACGCTTCGGCGTCATTTTCAAACGCCACGTCTGCGACACCGGACTTGCTGGTATGGGTCAACGCCCCTCCCAGTTCCTCGTGGGTCACTTCTTCATGAGTTACGGTTTTGACCACATCGGGGCCAGTGACGAACATGTAGGATGTATCTTTGACCATAAAAATAAAATCTGTCATGGCTGGAGAATAAACAGCGCCGCCTGCGCACGGACCCATAATCATCGAAATTTGCGGCACCACGCCACTGGCCAAAACGTTGCGTTGGAATACCTCTGCATATCCGGCAAGGGAGGACACGCCTTCCTGAATGCGCGCCCCGCCGGAATCGTTGAGGCCGATAACCGGGGCACCAACCTTCATTGCCTGATCCATAATTTTGCAAATTTTTTCAGCATGGGATTCAGAAAGCGAGCCACCAAAAACGGTAAAATCCTGAGAAAATACAAATATCAACCGCCCATTGACCGTGCCATATCCGGTAACGACGCCATCGCCGGGCGGGGTTTGTTTCTCCATACCGAAATCGCTGCAACGGTGTTCGACAAACATATCCCATTCTTCAAATGAGCCTGGATCAAGCAATAGTTCGATCCTCTCGCGCGCCGTCAATTTGCCTTTTTTATGCTGGGCTTCGATACGGGCCTTGCCGCCGCCCAGGGTGGCAAGTTGACGTTTTTCCTCAAGTTTCCTGATAATTTCATGCATGGGAATTCCCTATTCGAACGCTTTGCTCATTTTGCACCAGCGATTATTGTCTGAGAAGCGCTAAAAATAAAACGGTCGAGGATAAATCGCTTTTTAATTGCTGCTCACGGACCTCAGCTTCAGCGTCACGGCCCCAACGCTCTCTCTGAAAGACTTCGTCTAACTGAGCAAGTTGAAAGGCCTTTTCGGTATCCACGTGATTCTCTGCTAACGCCAGGGCCAATGAAAATGACCCGGTAACGGCGGCAAGACTGGCCAGTGCGGTGAATTCCATATCGTCCAACTGCTCAACGTGCCCCCTTAAGGCCTGCAAAGACTTATCAGGTTGTACTACGTGCAGAACACCGCTCGTTACCGTGAGAGGTGCCCCGAATGTTTCGTCCACCCAATCCAAAATCGGTTGCCATTGTTCATACTGCCTGTTGGCCAGTTCAGCGGGTTCCTCGGTCCGGTAACAAAGCGTATCGGTTTCTGCGAATTGCATCATGTTGGCCATGACGATCTGGCGTTCATTGCCAACCCGGTCAATGGCCGTGTTAGCGTAACCGCCCAAGGGCATGGACGCGGGATCAATTGTTTCACCTTGAGCTTGCCATTCCGCCGCGATCGCTTCTGCCAACGCCCGAACCGGCAAAACGAGCGCTGCCCCCAAAGGAGTGCGTACGGGTTTGCCATCAAGATGTATGGTGTAGCCCCCTTCTACAGGGGGTGAAGTGACTTCAGTATAGAAGCGCTTCGCCGTATCCATCATGGCCCTATCAACCCTTCAAGGACTGCGGGCAACTTATCATAAGTGTCAACAACCTGGTGGGCGCCTGCTGCGATCAATTCTTCGATTTCATGGTATCCCCAGGCGACGCCGATGGCCAAGGTTCCGGCATTGCGGGCCATTTCCATATCGAATGTGGTATCGCCGATCATTACTGTAGCACGAGCTTCCGCTCCGGTTTCGGCCATGGCCTTGTAAAGCATGTCCGGATTTGGTTTACCGTAGGAAAGGTCAGCCGTTTGCAAAGTAACAAAACGATCCTGTATTGAGTGAGTGTCCAATGTCGCGAGCAGGCCCCGCATAGCCTTGCCGGTGGCTACGCCAAGCAACCAGCCGGCATTTTCCAGCACAGAAAGAGCATCCAGTGCGCCTTGGTATAGGGGTTCGTGGACCTGCCCTTTATCCCTGAGGCCACTAAAGGTCTCCCGATAGCCTTCTCGAACAGCCAGAACCTTGTCAGCCACCATATTTGGGAAAAGCCGGGCAATGATATCTTCCAGTGGTAAGCCGACCATGGCCCTGACATCATCAGGGGCTGGTTTGGCAAAGCCGTGCACGGCGCATGCAGATTGCATGCACGAGATGATGGAATGAACAGAATCGACCAGTGTCCCGTCGCAATCAAACACAGCGAGGCGCAGGGGGCTGGATTGGTCAGATGAAGAAAATTGTTGGTTCAACGCGATCATCCTTGTCTGGGAATGATCTACACGTTGAATGCAGGTAAACTCAACCTCTTATTCAGCCATCGTTGGCTGCGGCGTTCTTTTTATCAGCGGAATTGACCAATTCACGGTGCGCGAGGCATTTTGTCACGGCAAGGCGGTCTTTGATCGCATCGATGTATTGCAGCAAAACATCGCCCTCAAGTTTCAGGTTTCTGGATTTGAAAACGGCTGCCCCACCACGTTTACTTATGGCTTGCATTTTTTCGAGCTGTTTACCCCATTTGTTGACATAGGGTTTCCAGTCACCACCATGTTTTTTTGCCACATAGGATGCAACTTTTGCATGGCTGATTTTCCACCATGCGACCTTGGCGAACTTGGCGCAGACCGCATTTGTCTGAACGCTTAAATCCGCTTCCACATTGCCACCGCTGGACGTATTCATGTTGTTTAGATCTTCGTTAAGGCGGGTCTGCATAACCTGGGAAGCAAGGCAGCGTGTCGCTTTGACACGCTTGGCAATCAATTCTATGTGGTTTTCCAGATCCTTCCCCTGAAGAGTAAGTGCCTGGGATTTAATAATGGCGGACTTACCCTTGTTCAGGATTTCACGCATTCTATCTTCGTATGCTTGCCATTTTTTCACATATGACGTCCAATCCCCGTCATGTTTGCGATTAACGTACGCTGCCAATCCGGCAGGCGATGTGTCTCCCCACCAGGACACGGAAGGAACATCGGGGCATTTTTCTGCGGCGAGGGCAACGCTGCTAAAGGCCAGAGAAAACACCAAGAACGTAATAATAAGGAAAGGTTGGCGAAGATTGATCATCAAGAAATTTTCCGCAGCTACGAATCGCATCAAATAGATATGAAAACTCTACCAACTAAAACTTACTAATTCCTTATAAGAAATCTCCTTTACCTCCCTAAATGTTGAGCACCATGATTCTTTTTTACTTTCAACGGATTGAAGGGTTGTTTTTCCGGACAGATTTTGTGAATTCTGAGACGGCATCAGGAAACAGGCCTCGCCAAATCAATAAACACTTCGTTGACAAATCTATAGCGGTGGCACATTTCGAGCAGGAAACTTAATGATGAAAGTCGCACCGCCGCCGGGAGTATCCTCAATTTCGATTTCCGCGTTGTGATTACTGACAGTGCGCTTGACGATAGATAACCCCAGCCCGGCACCACCACCACGCCTGTCGGAACGCTTGAAACGTCGAAAAATACCCTCTCTTTGTTCCGGGTCAACACCCCTTCCCCTGTCGATAACCATAATGGTCGGGGTGTCACTTTTCTCAACCTTCAACGTAATCACGGTCCCCCTGGCGGAATACCGAATTGCATTTTCGACAAGATTTCGAACGGCCTGTTCCAGGGATGCGGAAATACCCCTGACAATGACAGGTGCCTTACCGCCGATAACCTCAATGGACCTGTGTTCCTTAATAGCCAGCGGTGCGATAAGCGTCGCCACATTGCGACAGACTTCGCTCAAATCAACGTCGTTCAGGGTTTCATCTGTGGTTAATGTTTCTATGCGGGTCATGGCCAGCAACTGAGCAACGAGCCGTGACATGTTATCGACATCCATGCGCAGAGATTTGACTTCCTTCGTATCGCCCAGATTATCCAGATGAGTTCCCAACACGGCCAGTGGGGTACGCAACTCGTGGGCAACATCGGCGGCGAAATTGCGGTGACGTTCCTCACTTTCACGTAAGGCATCTTGAATTCGCATATGATCGCTAATATCAGTCCCAGTCCCCCGATAACCACGAAATGTGCCATCATCGTCAAACACGGGGACACCATTAATTCTGATGTGGCGCTTGTTCCCATCACTATCGGTAAAAAGATACACCAGATTCTTGAATGCCCGGTGCTGGTCCAGGTCTTCTTGATGGCGTTCCCATTTTTCAGGATCTTCCTCAATTTGACCCTTGCCGGAAAATTCCAGACGCGTCTTCCCCATCACCGTTTCGGGTGAAACATTGAGAATATCCTTGGCCTTGTCGGACATATAGGAAAGGCGGTGATTATTGTCCGTTTCCCAGAACCAGTCAGATGCAGATTCGGCGATATTTCGGAACCGCTGTTCACTTTCCTTTAACGCAACTTCCATCCTTTTACGGTCAGTAATATCGAGAATAGTCCCAATCAAACCGCCAACACTGCCGTCCCCTTTAGCCAAAACGGCTTTATGAAAGATAACGTCATGGCGATTGCCATCAGCTGCGACAATCATCGATTCGTATGTCTGACTTCCCCCCTGACGGAACAAGGCCTGGTCGGCGTTATCGTAAATGAGCGCCAGGTCAGGTGGGGCAATATCAAAGACAGTCTTCCCGATCATTTCATCTCTGGATTTTCCATAGAACTCCTCAAAGGCTTTGTTACAACCTTCGTATAGACCCTTTTCGTCTTTCTGAAAAACGGGCACAGGGATGGTGTCGATCAGTGATCGCAAAATAGCAAAACGATCCCTGAGATCTGTTTCAATATGCTTCCGTTCGGTTGCATCGGTTATGGTACCGAATAATTTTAACGGTTTGGCATCCTGAAAATGCACATCGCATTGTTCATAGATACTGCGAACTTCACCGTCTGGTGTACAGATTCGGTAATCAAGAATATAGCCAATATTATCTCTAAGACTACGGGCAACAGATTCTTCAACATAAAGACGATCATCAGGATGAATAAGTTTCAGATATTCCTGGTATGAGACTTTGAAATCGTCCTTAGAGACCCCAAAAATTTGATAAACTTCATTCGACCAGACAAGCTCGTCCTTGACAATATCCCAGCTCCAGTTGCCGATACCCGTAAAGCGATGGGGATCATAATTCAATGCCTGTCGCCATTGACGATGACAAAAAACACCAAAGCATAGCGCCAACCAGAACAAGGTATAAGGGATAAGCGATGATGCCCCGAAGCGTCCTGGAAGATCAAAGGCGAGGATTAAAAAAAGCGCCAGTGCGCTTATTCCTGAAATGACGATTAAATCCTGTTTCGCCAATTTTTCAAGGATTTGGTTTCTTTCGGCTAACATATTATTCGTCTTCGGAAAGCAGGTAACCAACCCCGCGCAGGGTATGAACCGATACATCAGCCTCTGCTTTGGACAAGCGCTTGCGCAGGCGCGAAATATGGACTTCGACCGAGTTCGAAGTGACTTCTTCGCCGAAACCATACAAATTGTCTTCCAACACGTCTTTGGGGATGACCCTGCCAAAGCGCCGCATCAGCTGTTCAAGCACGCCCATTTCCCGTCGTGAGATGGAAATGACGTATTCACCAACACGCACTTCACGCGCCGCGGTATCAAAGGAGACATTGCCCGCTGTAAGCGTCAAGCCCAGTGCTCCGCCAGGGCGACGAAGAAGGGCCCGGATACGGGCGATCAGTTCGGGCATGGCGAAAGGCTTCAGAAGATAATCATCGGCACCGGCATCGAGCCCCTTGACCCGGTCTTCAACGCCGTCCCGTGCCGTTAGGATCAGCACAGGTGTAGAGGATTTTCTGGCCCGCAACTGCTTCAGGACGTCCATGCCATCACCGTCTGGCAGACCCAGGTCAAGAACGATAACATCATAAGAAATCGCCTCGATCGCCGCTTCGGATTCACCAACGGTGTCGAACCAATCGACAGTAAAGGATTCCTTCTCCAGGCCCTCCTTCGTCGTTTCGGCCAGTCGCTTGTTATCTTCGACCAGTAGCAGGCGCATAACCCATCCTCATAAAACCTTTAGGGAGAATACTATATCAAAGTTATGTCAGTATTTTGGATAATCTTCACCATCAGGAAGTGCAAACGGGTCTGCCGCCAAATCCTCGTCAAACCCCAGGAATGCCCATGTCGCTTGCATGTGTTTGGGCATAGGGGCAATGACTTCAATCTCACCGCCGCCGGGATGGGGGATGCGAATGGCACGGGCATGCAGGTGCATCTTGCGGCTCAATCCTGGGCCCTGCAGAAAAGCTTCTGCCCCACCATACTTACCGTCTCCAAGGATAGGGGTTCCCAGCGCCTGCATATGGACGCGAAGCTGATGGGTGCGACCGGTTTGTGGTTCAAGCGACAACCAACTCGCCTTGCGCCCGGCTTTCTCGATGGTGCGATAAAAAGTCACCGCCCTTTTGCCTTTTTCTTCATCGGGGACCATCTGTTCGCCCTGCTTGCCGGGCAGCTTGGCCAGGGCCAGGTTTATCCGCCCCGATAAGGGATTTGGTGCGCCAACGACCACTGCCCAATATACCTTGCGGGCGGTTTTGGCGCGGAAAGCCTCGGCCAGTTTTGCCGCAGCAGCAGTCGATCTGGCGAGTAACAGAACGCCGGATGTATCCTTATCCAGCCGGTGCACCAATTTCGGGCGCTGGGTTTTATCAAACATCAAGCCCCCGAGCATAGCATCAACGCTTTTGGTAATTCCCGTGCCCCCCTGAACGGCAAGTCCCGGGGGCTTGTCCAGGGCAATAACATCATCATCGATAAACAGAACCCGTTCGCGCAATTCGGCCATATCGCTTTCCAAAGCACGGGGAGGATTTATGTTATCGCTTTTTTTGACTTCCGTTTTTTGTTCGCCAAGGGGCGGAATGCGTATTTTTTGCCCTGCCTCTAACCGGGTGTTGGCCTTGGCCCGTTTGCCGTCGATACGCACATCGCCTTTTCGTAACAGCTTCTGCAACTGAACGTGGGAAAGGCCGGGATAATGTCGTTTAAACCAACGATCCAGCCTTAGGTTTGCTTCGTCACTGCTAACGTCGCATGAGGAAATTCCGCTCATGCCAAAATCTGCCTGAACAACATCATCCCGGCAAACACCCCGGCTATGGAAAGAATGACAGACAATGCAATGTAGCCGCCAGCCGCTATCAGTTGGCCGCGATCTATCAGATAGACAACATCCAGCGAAAATGTTGAAAACGTCGTGAAGGCCCCGAGCACACCGACGACAAGAAAGCTCCTCATTTCCTGACCCGGCGACCAGTTAATAGCCATAATTTCAATGAGTGAGCCCAACACAAAAGACCCCAACACATTGACAGCCAACGTCGCATAGGGAAAACCTGCATGGACGAAATGACCGATGGCGCTCATCATCAGATATCGCAGTGATGCCCCAAAGGCGCCGCCAAAGGCTACAGAAAAAAGAATTTTGACACTCATTTGGATGGTTCCACGGCTTTCTTTTGACGAAGTTTATCCCAATAATCCAGACGCTTCTGGATATCTCTCTCGAAGCCTCTTTCCTTCGGCTGGTAGAAGCGTTGACGTTTCATATCATCGGGAAAATAATTTTGCCCGGAAAATCCATTTTCAGCGTCGTGATCGTAAGCATATCCGTCACCGTATCCAAGTTCCTTCATCATCTTGGTCGGCGCGTTGAGGATATGCATAGGCGGAGCCAGCGACCCGGTTTCCCTGGCCACTTGTCTTGAAGCTTTTTCGGCCTTGTAGGCCGCGTTGGATTTCGGCGCCGTGGCCAGATAAATGACACACTGGACCAACGCCAATTCCCCTTCTGGCGACCCCAGTCTCTCGTAAGCCTGCCAGGCCGCCATGGATTGGATCAGGGCTTGTGGATCGGCGAGACCAATGTCTTCGACCGAAAAACGCAGCAGGCGACGGGCAATATAATTGGGGTCCTCGCCACCGGCAATCATGCGGGCAAACCAGTACAACGCCGCGTCGGTGTCCGATCCACGCAGCGACTTGTGCAGGGCGCTGATCAGGTTGTAGTGGCCTTCCTGAGATTTGTCGTAAAGCGGCATGCGTCTTTGCACAGCTTCAGCCAGGGCGGCGGTATTCATCGCTTCGTTAACCGGCAAGGCGAACAGCGTTTCAGCCATATTCAACAGATAGCGCCCGTCGCCATCGGCCATGGCGCGAACAGAGGCACGGGCGTCATTATCAAGTGGCAGTTTCTTGCTCTCCTCTGCTTCGGCCCGCACCAGCAGTTCTTCAAGGGCGCGATCGTCAAGGCGGTTGAGCACAAACACCTGAGCACGCGACAACAGGGCCGCGTTCAATTCAAACGACGGGTTTTCCGTTGTCGCACCGACCAGAATGACGGTGCCGTCTTCAACATAAGGTAAAAATCCATCCTGCTGGGCGCGGTTAAAACGGTGCACTTCATCAATGAACAGCAGTGTCCCTTGCCCGGCCTGACGGCGACCACGGGCGGCCTCGAAAATTTTGCGTAAGTCGGCAACGCCGGAAAACACCGCCGACAGCGGTTCGAAGTGTAAATCGGTATGTTCGGCAAGTAGGCGTGCAATCGTCGTCTTGCCGGTGCCCGGTGGTCCCCACAAGACAATCGAGGACATCGTCCCGGCGGCACGCATTCTGCCAATCGGCTTTTCCGTCCCCAATAAATGATCCTGGCCGACGACTTCATCCAGTGTGCGCGGACGCAAACGATCGGCCAATGGCCGTGGAGCCTGAGATTCAAAAAGTGTACTCACCGGTCAACCACCAGCTTCATAACTTTGCCACCGCGCTTGATACCAATGGCCCAGCTATCGACCCGTTGCCCCATCACGTCTACAAGGCCGCCGGTGTTCTTGATGGTGTGTCGGTTGATGGAGATGATTTTATCACCGGGTTTGAGGCCCAGACGCGATGCAAACCCCCTGCCTTTAAGACGCAGGATGTAGACCCCCTCTTCAAAGGACCCCAAACCCAATTCATCGGCCAACGCAGGTGACATATTGGCCACGACAACGCCCGACAACGGGTGTTGACCGGAAAGTTCCCTAAGGTCACGCAAGGGTATTTCGGGCGGTGCGCTTAATTCCAAGGCAAGAGTCTTTTCCTTCCCCCCACTCAACACAGTCAATTCAGCTTTGTCGCCAATAATCATGGTGGCGATGCGATAGGTCAGGGCTTTTGGGTCATCAACCTGCTTGTCCTCAATGCGAAGGATTACATCCCCGGCCCTGACCCCGGCTCGTTCTGCCGGTCCGCCCGGATGAACTTTCTTGATCAGCACCCCGGTTGGCCTGTCCATACCGAGCGCCTGTGCAATATCGGCGCTTACTGCCTGTCCCCAGGCGCCAAACCAGGCCCGCATCAGTCGACCGCCTTTAAGCGTACCGGCGACCACAGCCCTGACCATGTTCGAGGGAATGGCGAAACCGATCCCCTGGGATCCGCCGCTTTTGGAAAAAATGGCGGTGTTGATACCGACCAGACGCGCATCCATGCCAATCAATGCGCCGCCAGAATTTCCGGGATTGATGGCGGCATCTGTCTGAATGAACGAAGCCAGATCGGAAACCCCAACATGAGTCCGCGCCAGCGCCGACACGATACCGCTGGTCACTGTTTGGCCAACCCCGAACGGATTGCCGATAGCCAGGACAATGTCACCGACTTCCAGTTCGTCGGAATCGCTAATGGGTAAAAATGGTAACGACTCCCCTTTCGTAGCGACCCGCAATAACGCCAGGTCCGTGCGCTCATCGATGCCGACGATTTCGGCTTCGAATTCGCGCCGGTCGGTCAATACCACGCGGATTTCGTCGGCCCCTTCGATGACGTGATTGTTGGTGACGATCAAGCCATCGGCGCTGACAATAACGCCCGAACCCAACGAGTTCTGGACTCTTTTTTGGGTACCGGAGAAACCTGGTGCCCTTTGAAAGAAACGTTGAAAAAACGGATCGTTAAACAGCGGCGAAATTGCCCGGCTTCTAACCACTTTGCGGGTGAAGATATTAACCACAGCAGGCGATGCTTTCTGGACCAGCGGCGCATAGGAAAATTGCACCTGGGCGCGGGAATCCGGAACCACCTTTTCCGCCGCCTGGGCATTTGCGAGCGCAAGCAATATCAAGGCGTAAAAGCCCATAAGCGCCGAAACAACTTTTCTAGTATTATTTTTTTTCATAGTAACACTCTAGCACTCATGGAATAGCCAATTCATCCGGGAAATTGTCAAATGCAGCACTGTGCATAGCCTCCTTGGCGCAACTGTGCTAATCAAAACTGTCGATAACCCGAATCAAAGAACCCTAAGGCCATGCCCATTCATCCAGTTATCCTTTCCGGCGGTTCTGGCACCCGATTGTGGCCTTTATCTCGTAAACTTTACCCTAAGCAATTACTGGCGTTAACGTCCGAGAATTCCCTTCTTCAGGAAACTCTGGGCCGGGTCAGTGGCGAGATTTTTGAAGCGCCGCTGATTATCTGCAATAGCGAGCACCGTTTCAGCGTCGCCGAGCAGGTCCGCGAACTGGAATTAAATGTTCGTGATATTATTCTTGAACCGATCGGGCGAAATACCGCCCCTGCCGCGGCCATTGCCGCCATGACTTTGCGTGGCCCCGACAAAGACGCCATGATCTTGCTGTTGCCCTCTGATCACCTGATCGGCAACCAGGAAGCCTTTCAGAAAGCCATCGAGACGGCCACCATAGCTGCAAAAGAGGGTTATCTGGTTACCTTTGGCATTAAACCCGGCGGACCAGAAACCGGCTATGGCTATATTCAGAGCGGCACGGAAATGTCCGTTGCCCCCGGTTGTTTCACCGTCGAACGTTTTATCGAAAAACCTGACGCCCAAAATGCCGCAAAAATGATCGCCGCCGGCGGCCATGCCTGGAACAGTGGCATTTTCCTTTTCAAGGCCTCTGCTTATCTTGAAGAACTTGAAGCCCTGCAACCCGAATTGTACGCGGCTTGTGAGAAATCTTTGGCCTCGAGCATCGACGATCTTGATTTCACCCGCATTGAGGTTGATGCCTTCCAGGCTTGCCCGGCGATTTCCATCGATTATGCGGTAATGGAACATACCCGCCATGCCTGCGTCGTTCCCGTCGATATGGGCTGGAGCGATATCGGTTCATGGTCCGAATTATGGAAGGTCTCAAACAAGGACGATCAGGACAATGTCATTATCGGCGATGTCTTTGCAGAAGATACAACGGGAAGCTACCTTCGCACCTATAACAAGATGATCGCCACCATCGGGCTCAAGGATATGGTTATCGTCGATACCGGCGATACGGTGCTGGTTGCACCCATGGATCGGGCCCAGGACATTGGCGCGATTGTCAAACGACTGGAAAAGGCTGGCCGCACAGAACATCTTCTGCCCGGTCGGGTGCGCCGTCCCTGGGGCTGGTATCAATCACTGGACAGCGGACCATCGTTCCAGGTCAAACGCATATGTGTCAATCCAGGAGCCCGGCTATCCCTGCAACGCCATCAACAACGCGCCGAGCACTGGATTGTCGTAAAGGGGCAAGCCCTTATCCATTGCAACGGCAAGGATAGCACCCTGAACCCCAATCAATCGACGTATATTCCTCAAGGATCGGTACACAGGCTTGCAAACGTCACCAGGGAGCCCCTCTACCTGATTGAGGTGCAATCGGGTGACTATCTGGGTGAAGATGATATAGAACGTCTTGAAGACGACTTCGCCCGCCAATAATTAAGGAGATAACGACCGTGTCCGTTACCGTTTCCGTAGACATCGCGCCAGGCGAACTCGTCGATAAAATAACGATCCTGGAAATCAAGCTCGAACGCATTACTGACGGGGCGAAGGTGGCCAATGTCAGGATCGAATACGACACCCTGCTCAAGGCTCGCGACGCCGCCATCCCGAAATCCGAAAAACTGGATCAACTGACCAGTGAACTTAAACAAATCAATGAAACCTTATGGGAAGTCGAAGACGATATCCGGGATTGTGAGCGGGCCAAGAATTTTGGCGACAGCTTCGTCAAACTGGCGCGTGCCGTCTATGTCACAAATGACCAACGCATGGCAGTCAAACGCCAAATCAACGATTTACTGGGATCGCCTCTGGTCGAGGAAAAATCCTACGCGGCATATTAATGCTGAAAGCGTTTCACATTCTCGATTTTCTGCTCACCCTTAAGCGCCGCTTCGGCAAACGAAGCGGACCGGCAAATGGCGTATTGCTGATATCGGCTGGCGGGTTGGGTGACACGGTTCTGTTTTCACTTGTTGTCACTCGTTTCGCCGCCATCGCCCGTCAAGGCGAACCGGTAAGCGTGCTGCTGCGCTCCGACGCCCGTAAAATGGCCTTCCTGTTGCCCCCCAACATAGGCCTGGAAATTGTCAATTTCGCTGACCTTCGCAAATCCCTCTCTTACCGAAGAAAAATTGCCGAACGCCTTTTCAATAGCCATTACCGGCTGATCGTCTCGACCGACCAGTTACGTCACCCTGATCTTGATGAGGCCCTGATCTTGATGGCCGCACCAGAGCAGGCCATCGCCATGGAACCCCGCTCGTGGCCGAAATACGATGCCGCCCTGAGCGCCAATCGCAAACTATACAGCCGCCTGTTTGACAGCGGCCCCGACAGGTTGGACAAGGTTGTGCGGTGGAGCAACTTCGCCAACTGGCTTAACGACACAGAAACAGCGCCGCCGAAGGTCCAGATCAATATTGATATGGAAGAGAGCCACGGCGAGACCACGGATATCCTGATCCAGCCGTTTTCCGCCGTTAGCGCTAAGCAAAGCCCGGTGGCGCTCTACAGGCGCTTGATCGAGGCCCTGCCCAAGGGAACAAGCGTTGCCCTGACCGGTGCGCCCGGCGATCTGAACGCTAACCCGAACTTCAAGCAGTTATTGTCACTGCCGGGGGTCAGCTTTAATTCAGCCGGTTTCGAGGAATTGGTACCGGCTTTACGGGCGGCGAAGCTGGTCATCAGCGTTGATACCGCCCTGATGCACCTGGCCGTGGCGCTTGGCGCACCAACCATCTGCCTGGCCAGTGCCGCCTATGTCGGTGAAATCGTCCCCTACGCCGCCGAAATAAATCCAGAAAACGCCCACGTCATATACCAAAGCATGGATTGCGAGGGCTGCCTTGGTAATTGCCATCTTGAACCCGTCGAAGGCATGTACCCCTGCGTTGCCGCAATTGACGAAACCCAGGTGATCGCCTTGAGCAAAGAACTCCTGAAACCATAAAAAAAGGCCGCCCAAATGGACGGCCTTTCTAAATCATAGGTCGAAAGCTTATTCCGCCTCAGCCAGTGCGGCCGCGGCTTCTTCTTCCTCGATACGGGCGCGGTCACCGGCGCCTTTGGCTTCCGGATCACGGTCAACCAGTTCAAGAACGGCCATTGGCGCACAATCGCCATACCGATTGCCTGCCTTCAGAACGCGGGTGTAACCACCATTGCGTTCCTTGTAGCGTTCGGCCAGACCGCCGAACAGCTTGCCGACAATGTCGGTATTCTTGATCACAGACAACGCTTGCCTGCGGGCATGCAGATCACCGCGCTTACCAAGCGTGATCATCTTGTCGGCAATGCGACGCAATTCCTTCGCTTTGGGCAAGGTCGTTGTAATCTGCTCGTGAACCAATAGCGACACAACCATGTTCGAAAACATCGCCTTACGATGGGAACTGGTCCTGTTAAGTTTACGTCCGCTCATGCCATGTCGCATGGTCTTCTCTCCTCGAATTCAAGCGCGTCCCGATAGTGGGCTTTGCTCATATTATATTTGTGTAGCCCCTCAGAACGGGTCTTCAAGCTTTTTGGCCAAATCTTCGATATTTTCTGGCGGCCAATCGGCAATTTCCATACCCAGGTGCAAGCCCATCTGAGACAGTACTTCCTTGATCTCGTTCAAGGATTTACGCCCAAAATTTGGCGTCCTGAGCATATCGGATTCACTCTTCAGAACGAGATCACCAATATAAATGATGTTATCGTTCTTAAGGCAATTCGCCGAACGGACGGAAAGCTCAAGCTCATCGACCTTACGAAGCAGGTTTCTGTTGAACGGCAGTTCGTCTTTTTCTTCCTCTTGATGAACCGCCTGGGGTTCTTCGAAGTTAATAAACAACTGCAACTGGTCCTGAAGAATACGGGCAGCCAAGGCAACAGCATCGTCCGGTGTGACGGCGCCATTCGAAGTCACCTCAAGGGACAGCTTGTCATGATCGGTAATCTGACCGACACGGCTGTTTTCGACCTTATAGCTGACTTTCGTAACCGGCGAGAACACCGCGTCAATGGGAATAAGCCCAATGGGGGAATCTTCGGCCCGGTTCTGAGCCGCAGCGACATACCCCTTGCCATGTTCGACCGTCATTTCCATGGACAACTTGGCCCCTTTGTCAAGATGACAAAGAATCAAATTGGGGTCCATAACTTCGATATCGGGTCCGGTATCAATATCACCGGCCTTAACCTTGCCTGGGCCGGAAGCCTTCAGCGTAATGCGCTTCGGACCCTCCACATGCATGTTAAGTCCCATAGACTTGATATTCAGTACGATGTCGGTAACGTCCTCGCGGACGCCCGGAATTGATGAAAACTCGTGCAACACGTTGTCAATCTGGACAGACGTCACGGCGGCCCCTTGCAGGGAACCCAGCAATACCCGGCGCAACGCATTGCCCAAAGTAAGACCGAACCCGCGTTCCAGCGGTTCCGCAACGACGGTGGCGCGACGCTCAGGGTCTGCACCCGGAACGACGTCAAGTTTCATCGGTTTAATCAGTTCCTGCCAATTCTTTTGAATCACGGAAAAAAACCTCATCCTCGGCGCATTAATGTCAGACCCTTAAAGCAAATAAAGGGCCGCTTGAAAATTCCCGGAAAACCGGAAGACCGTCCTAGACGCGACGGCGTTTACGTGGACGACAGCCATTGTGTGGTATGGGCGTGACGTCACGAATTGCGGTAATGGTAAAGCCAACGGCCTGCAGGGCACGAAGCGCTGATTCACGTCCTGAACCGGGGCCCTTAACTTCAACTTCAAGGGTCTTCATGCCATGTTCCTGGGCCTTGCGTCCGGCGTCTTCACCGGCCAACTGGGCCGCGTAAGGTGTCGACTTGCGAGATCCCTTGAAACCCTGGCTACCAGCAGAAGCCCAGGCAATAGAGTTCCCCTGCGCATCGGTGATGGTAATCATAGTGTTGTTGAACGTGGCGTTTACATGGGCCACACCAGAAACAATATTTTTGCGTTCCCGGCGGCGTGGACGCTGCGTTGTCTGCTTTGCCATTATTTATCCTAATTCTTACTTAGCGACTTTTTTCTTGCCAGCGATTGCCTTTGCCGGCCCCTTGCGGGTGCGGGCATTGGTATGGGTGCGCTGACCGTGAACAGGCAAACCACGGCGATGCCTGATGCCACGATAACAACCAAGGTCCATAAGACGCTTGATATTCATGGCGACTTCACGGCGAAGATCACCTTCAACCTGATAGTCATTATCCACGGAATCACGGATACCCGTCAGTTCCACTTCCGTGAGATCATTGACCCGCCTTTCGGCAGGGATTCCAACTTTTGCACAGATCTCAACCGCCTTTGTGCGGCCGATTCCGTGAATGTATGTTAGTGCTATTACGACCCGTTTCCCGGTCGGAATGTTTACGCCAGCGATTCGCGCCAATGCTGGTACTCCTTACCCGTTGGTTTTAAACGAAAAAGACTGGGTCAGGGAACCCAAAGAGGCGCGATTATAGGCGCTCTTTTCCCTAAGTCAACACGCAGTCTTTAGCCGATTAATTCCTTCAATTGTTTCGTTACATCATCAATCGCTGTCATGCCATCAATGCTCTTCAAAAAGCCTTTTTTCTTATAGTAAGAAATGATCGGCTCTGTTTGTTCGTGATAGGCCAGAAGCCTAGAACGAACGGTTTCAGCGTTGTCGTCACTGCGGCGGGAAAAGTCTGTTCCTCCACAATTGTCGCAAACACCTTCGGTTTCCGGTTTCTGAAACGAATCGTGGTAGCCTGCACCGCATTTACTACAGGTATAACGCCCAGATATGCGTTCGACCATCGCCTCGTCATCAACCTTTATCTCGATCACAAGATCGAGTTCTAATCCTTTTTCATCGAACATCTTGTCCAGCGCGACCGCCTGTGGGGTAGTACGCGGAAAACCGTCGAGAATAAATCCTTTTTGACACTCATGTTTATCAATACACGAAGCAATCAAATCAATGATCATTTCGTCAGGGACAAGATCGCCAGCGTCCATTAATTCCTTCGCCTGGCCGCCAATTTTACTTTTCGCTTCAACTTCTTCACGCAACATGTCGCCTGTCGAAATCTGAATTACGCCGTAGTTTTCTTCCAGGCGCTTTGCCTGTGTTCCTTTGCCAGCTCCGGGGGGGCCAAGCAAAATAAGTTTCACCCCCGCCTCCCCTTTAGCTTGGATTTCTTGATTAACCCCTCGTATTGATGGGCTAACAAGTGCGACTGAATTTGCGCCACCGTATCCATGGTTACTGTAACCACGATCAATAAGCTGGTGCCGCCAAAATAGAACGGCACGGAAAAGCGTGAAATCAGTATTTCCGGTAACAGACAAACGAAGCACAGATAGGCCGCGCCAACGACCGTTAAGCGGGTCAACACCCGATCCAGGTACTGAGACGTATTCTTGCCCGGACGAATACCGGGAATAAAGCCTCCGTGTTTCTTCAGATTATCGGCGGTATCTTCCGGATTAAAGACAACGGCGGTGTAGAAGAAGGCAAAGAAAACGATCATCGATACATAAATCGCCAAATACAACGGCTGGCCACGGCCAAGCAGGGCGGCAACAGTCGACAACCATTCCGGCCCGGAACCGGCGCTAAAACCGATAATTGTGATCGGCATCAACAGGATGGAACTGGCAAAAATAGGCGGAATAACACCGGCGGTATTGAGCTTTAAGGGCAGATGAGAACTTTCGCCACCGCTCATCTTATTGCCCTGCTGGCGCTTTGGATACTGAACGATCAGACGACGCTGAGCGCGTTCCATGAAGATAATGAAGAAGATAACGCCGACCGACATGACGATCAGGACGATGATCAGTAACGATGACAAGGCACCGGTCCGGCCCAGTTCAAGCGTGTTAGCAATTGCACTGGGCAAATTGGCAACAATGCCGGAGAAAATAATCAACGATATACCATTGCCGATGCCTCGAGCCGTAATCTGCTCGCCCAACCACATCAGGAACATGGTGCCGCCAACCAGAGTGACAACTGTCGTAAAGCGGAAGAACATGCCCGGATCAATAACAGCGCTGCCGACACTCGAGGTCATGCCTTCCAGACCGACGGAGATCCCATACGCCTGCATGGTCGTGATCAGAACAGTCAGATAACGGGTATACTGGTTGATGATTTTACGACCAGATTCACCTTCTTTTTTAAGAGCACCCATCTTCGGCGAAACCGACGTCATCAGCTGCATGATGATCGAAGCCGAGATGTATGGCATGATGTTCAGGGCAAAAATTGTCATCCGACCAAGCGCACCGCCCGAGAACATGTCAAACATGCCAAGAATGCCGCCCGCATGATTCGAGAAAATATCGTTCAGAACATGCGGATCAATGCCCGGTAGCGGAATATATGTGCCAAGCCGATAGACAATCAGCGCACCAAGCGTAAACCAGATACGATTCTTCAACTCCGTGGCCTTCGAAAAGGCCCCAAAGTTCATATTGGCTGCAAGTTGTTCTGCTGCGGATGACATTCTAAATTTTCTACCTTATTCGGCTGTATCGGCTTCAATTGCAGGTGTAGCTTCCACTTTTTTTGTCTTCTTCGGTTTGTCTACTTCATCTGCAGCTACGCTAACAGTGATTTCAGTGACCTTGCCACCGGCTTTTTCGACAGCGGCGACAGCGGCCCTGGACGCACCGGAAACTTCAATTGTCACCTTGGCTTTAAAGTCGCCCTTTGCGAGCAATTTGACACCGTGTTTGGATTTGCCTATCAGACCAGCCTCCAAAAGCATTGCGCCATCAATATTCTTCTTGGCGTCAATCTTACCGGCATCAATAGCATCCTGCAATTTACCCAGGTTGATTTCAGCGAAATCCTTGGAAAACGGATTTTTGAAACCGCGTTTAGGTAGCCGGCGATAAAGCGGCATCTGGCCGCCTTCAAAGCCCAGCAACGAAACGCCACTACGGGATTTTTGTCCCTTGTGACCACGACCGGCTGTCTTGCCGGTACCAGAACCAATACCACGGCCGACCCGTTTACGGTTCTTGGTGGCGCCGGGGTTATCACGAAGTTCGTTGAGTTTCATCTTCTTTTCCTTTTGGCTTGCGCCCCTCCTATCAGAATAAGGAGGAACTCGCCTATATTATTTGAGCCTTAACCCGCTTCCTCGACGAGGATCAAGTGCTTGACCTTATTGATCATGCCTCGCACAGAAGGTGTATCTTCCAATTCGCGGGTCTTGTGCATTTTATTAAGCCCGAGACCCTTGAGGGTTTCGCGCTGGTATTTCTGGCGACCGATCGGGCTTCCGACCTGAGTCACTTTAACCGTACCCTTTTTATCAGCCATCTACCTGCTCCTTTTTGACAACCGCAGAAGCAGCAGATCCACCACCACGACGAGCAACAATGTCACTGACCTTTTTACCACGACGGGCAGCGACACTGCGCGGCGAAGTACTATGTTCCAGCGCCTTGAAGGTCGCTTTGATCATGTTATGAGGATTAGACGTACCGATAGATTTTGTAACGACATCCTGTACGCCCATTGCCTCGAATACTGCGCGCATGGGGCCACCAGCGATAATACCGGTACCCGGAGGGGCGCTGCGCAAAACGACTTTACCAGCGCCGAAGTTGCCTTCGACATCATGATGCAAAGTACGACCATCACGTAAAGGAACATGAATCATCTCGCGCTTGGCCTGATCTGTGGCCTTACGGATTGCTTCAGGAACTTCACGCGCCTTGCCGGTACCGAAACCGACCCGACCGCTGCCATCACCGGCAACAACCAACGCGGCGAACGAAAAGCGACGACCGCCCTTGACCACCTTGGCGACGCGGTTGATGTGAACAAGTTTGTCTATCAGTTCGTCATCACGAGACTGTTCTTCCTTGTTCCTGCCGCGTCCACGACCGGGGCTGCGGGAATCTCTATTAGGTGTCGGTGTCTGTGCCATAAAAAGCGCTCCTAGAAAGACAAGCCGGCTTCGCGAGCCGCTTCGGCTAGGGCTTTCACCCGACCGTGATATTTATAACCGCCGCGGTCAAAGACCACGTCCTTGATTCCGGCCTTGGTCGCGCGTTCGGCGACCAATTTGCCAACTTCACCGGCAGCAGACTTATCGGCACCGGTCTTGACCTTGGTGCGTAAATCTTTATCGACGCTGGATGCAGATGCCAAGGTAATACCCTGAAGGTCATCAATAATCTGAGCATAGATATGCTTGCCAGAACGGAATACGGACAAACGCGGACGGTTTCCGCCTGCACGCCGGATCTGAACGCGATTGCGTCCTTTGCGGCGTTCGAAGAGTTGCTTTGAATGAGCCATGACTTACTTCTTCTTGCCTTCTTTGCGCCGAACGTATTCGTTGGCGTATTTGATGCCTTTGCCCTTGTAGGGTTCAGGCGGGCGATAGGAACGGATTTCAGCAGCCGTTTGACCGACCCGCTGCTTATCAGCACCTTCGATGGTGATATGGGTTTGATCCGGGCATTTAATGGTAATGCCTTCGGGAACCTTGTGGCGAACTTCGTGGCTGAAGCCAAGTTGCATAATCAACTCGCTTCCCTGAACCTGGGCACGATAACCAACGCCGTTAATTTCAAGGTCACGGACAAATCCTTCGGATACGCCAATGACAAGATTATTGATAACGGCACGGGCCGTTCCCCACATCTTGCGGGCGCGAATGGACGTGCCGCGGGGCTTAATCACAACCTGATTTGCTTCCTGGGTGATATCGACGTCGTCAGACAAAGTAAAAGACAGCTCACCGCGCTTGCCTTTAGCCGTAACTTGCTGGCCAACGATTGCGACATCAACGCCTTCAGGAACTTCAACAGGATTTTTACCAATTCGAGACATGTGGCCAATCCTCCCTTAAAAGACCTGACAAAGCACTTCGCCGCCAACATTGGCGTCGCGTGCTTCGGCATCAGACATAACGCCGCGTGGCGTCGAAAGGATCGAGATACCAAGACCGTTATAAACACGGGTCAGGTCCTTGATTTTAGAATAGACGCGGCAACCAGGGGTCGACACACGAGATATTTCGCGGATCACGGGGTCACCCTCGTGATATTTGAGTTCAATCGTCAGCTCAACAATTCCTGGACGAATTTCTTCCTGGCTGAAGCCACGAATGAACCCCTCGCGTTTGAGGACTTCAAGCACATTCGAGCGCAGCTTGGAAGCAGGCGCAATGACGGTGCTTTTACGGGCCTGTTGGCCATTTCGGATACGCGTGAGCATATCACCTAAGGGATCGGTCATAGACATTTCAATACCTCTCCTACCAGCTCGACTTAACCATGCCGGGGATTTGGCCGGTGGATGCAAGATCACGAAGGGCAATACGCGAAAGTTTGAATTTGCGATAATTACCACGGGGACGGCCGCTCAAAGCACAGCGCAGGCGTTGCCTGACGGGTGATGCATTGCGCGGAATTTCTGCCAGTTTCAAACGGGCTTCGAAACGCTCTTCCAAGGTCAAAGACTGATCCTTGGCCAGTGCTTTCAAGGTCGCGCGCCGGGAGGCAAACTTTTTTGCCAACCTTTCCCGCTTCTTGTTCCTTTCAACAACACTTTTCTTAGCCATTACTTGTTCTCTCCGGTTGCTTCGCCTTTGAACGGCATGTCAAACCCCCTAAGCAGGGACTTCGCTTCTTCATCGTTCTTGGCGGTTGTACAGATGATCACGTCCATGCCACGAACACGGTCGACCTTGTCATAATCGATCTCGGGAAAAATGAGCTGCTCCTTGATACCCATGGCGTAATTGCCATTTCCGTCAAAGCTTTTGCCGTTCAAGCCGCGGAAATCGCGGACACGTGGAAGGGCAATGTTAACCAGCCTGTCGAGAAATTCGTACATACGATCATGACGCAACGTCACTTTGCAGCCAACGGTCATGCCATCCCGCAACTTGTAGGTCGCAATAGACTTTTTGGCCTTGGTGACGATCGGTTTTTGACCGGCAATCTTGGTCAAATCATCAAGGGCGCCATTGATCAGCTTCTTGTCTTGTGAAGCTTCACCAACACCCATGTTAATGACGATTTTCTCCAGTTTTGGAACCTGCATGGAGCTCTTGTACTTGAACTCCTCCTGCAAGGCCGGCCGGATCGTCTCTTCGTAAAATTCTTGTAAACGTGCCATTACTATTTAATCCGCTTATTTATCGATGACTTCGCCGGACCGCTTAGCGAAGCGGACCCTGCGGCCATCTTTGAGTACCTTGACGCCTATGCGCGTCGGTTTACTGTCTTTCGGATCGATCTGGGCAAGGTTCGAGATATGAATCGTCGCTTCTTTCTCGACGATTCCACCTGCCGAGCTTTGAGTCGCACGGGTGTGACGCTTGATCATGTTCACCCCCTGCACCAAAGCACGGTTTTCCTTGGGCAGTGTGCGCAGGACTTCTCCGCTCTTTCCCTTGTCTTTACCAGTTCGGACGATGACTTGGTCGCCCTTTTTCAGTCGCATTTTTTGAGCCATCTTAAAGGATCACCTAATCAAAGAACTTCCGGAGCCAAAGAAATAATTTTCATATATTTCTTGGCGCGCAATTCACGGGTCACCGGACCGAAGATACGGGTTCCGATGGGTTCGCCCTGCTTATTAATAAGCACGGCAGCGTTTGTATCGAAGCGGATCGTTGTCCCGTCTTCGCGATTGATATCCTTGGCCGTGCGAACGACAACGGCTTGTACGACATCACCCTTCTTGACCCGGGCGCGCGGTATCGCTTCCTTGATTGAGACAACAATAATATCGCCAACTGAAGCATAGCGGCGTTTAGAGCCACCAAGCACCTTGATGCATTGAACACGCTTGGCGCCGGAATTATCGGCAACAGCCAAGTTCGTTTCCACCTGGATCATTTATCTCTTCCTCTATTCGTGCACTCGAAAAAACGGCTCAATTAAGCAGTCTCGGTGACGACTTCCCATGTCTTGCGCTTCGAAATTGGACGACATTCGCGAATTTTCACAATTTCGCCAACCTTGACCACATTGTTTTCATCATGTGCCGCATACTTCTTGGAGCGGCGGATAAACTTCTTGTAGAGCGGGTGCTTGAACCGACGTTCGACCTTGACGGTCACGGTCTTGTCCATTTTGTCGCTGACCACGACTCCTTGCAGTATTCGTTTAGGCATTCTTCGTTACCTCAGTTCTACGACGCGGCCTTGGAAGAAACGTTATCACGTTCTCCAAGGAGGGTTTTAATGCGCGCAATGCCACGTTTTACCTGGCGGCACCGTGCGGTGTTCTCTAACTGGCCACTAGCGGCCTGGAAGCGGAGATTAAAGGACTCCTTGCGCAGACCAATAAGATTGTCTTTCAATTCATCAACAGAATTGGCACGCAAATCAGCGGCTTTCATACCTTTACTCATGGTCCTACTCCTCTTCACCAAGGCGCGTTACGAAGCGCGTACTCAGCGGTAATTTAGCGGCGGCAAGTTCAAATGCCTTTTTGGCAACGGCCATGGAAACGCCGTCAACTTCAAACATGATCCGACCGGGTTTGACACGAGCGGCCCAGTATTCAATGGATCCCTTGCCTTTACCTTGGCGCACTTCAGGGGGCTTTTTGGAAACCGGAACGTCAGGGAAAATCCTGATCCAGACCCGGCCAGCACGCTTCATATGACGGGTCATGGCACGACGGGCTGCTTCGATCTGACGCGCCGTGACGCGTTCAGGCGAGGTCGCCTTCAGGCCATAGGCGCCGAAATTCAATTCGGTACCACCTTTGGCATTTCCATGAATACGCCCCTTGTGGGCTTTTCTATACTTTGTTCGTTTTGGGCTGAGCATCTTTTTCGCTTCCGCTTATCGGGCTGGCTGAGAATCAATGACTTGTTTTTCCATGGCCATCGGATCATGGGCCAGAATTTCACCCTTGTAGATCCAGACTTTGACTCCGCATGCGCCATACGTGGTGCGCGCGGTGGCCGTGCCATAATCGATGTGGGCGCGGAACGTATGCAACGGAACGCGGCCCTCGTGATACCAGACGTCGCGCGCGATTTCAGCGCCGCCAAGACGACCGGAACAATAAATACGAATACCTTCCGCACCTAGCCGCATGGCCGATTGAACCACCCGCTTCATGGCCCGGCGAACAGAAACCCGACGCTCCATCTGTTGAGCAACGTTTGCAGCAACCAGTTGAGCATCAATTTCGGGTTTGCGAATTTCGACGATGTTGACGTGAACTTCCGAGCCCGTCAGCTTCGAGATATCGCGGCGCAGAATTTCGATATCAGCACCCTTCTTACCAATGATAACACCGGGACGTGCCGTATGAATCGTAATCCGCGCCTTCTTGGCCGGGCGTTCAATAACAACCTTGGAAACACCGGCCTGGGCCAGACGATCCATCAGATACTTGCGGATGCTCAAGTCTTCATGCAGATATTCAGCATAATTATCTTCGGCGTACCAACGGGAATCCCAAGTGCGGATAATTCCCAGCCTGAGGCTGATCGGGTTTACTTTTTGACCCATTTAAACGGTCTCCTCACGCTCGCGTACAATGACGCGCAAATTGCTGAAGGGTTTAAGAATTTTACCGGTACGGCCACGTGCACGGGCCCTCCAGCGCTTCATAACCATTGTCCGGCCAACGGTGGCCTCGGCGACAAATAATCTGTCAACATCGAGGTCGTGGTTGTTCTCGGCGTTGGCAATTGCCGATTCGAGAACCTTTTTGACGTCCCCGGCGATGCGGCGCTTGGAAAACTGCAACTCGGCCATAGCCGGACCACAATTCATGCCGCGAATTTGCGTGGCGACCAGGTTTAACTTCTGGGCGCTGACCCGCATGTGTTTGGAAAATGCCATCGCCTCATTATCGGCGTAAGCGCGTGGAGCTGATTTCTTGCCCATGACTAGACCCTCCTCGCCTTCTTGTCGGCGGTGTGCCCAAGATAGGTGCGGGTTGGTGAAAACTCGCCCATCTTGTGGCCGATCATATCCTCGGTGATCAACACCGGAATGAACTTGCGACCGTTGTAAACGCCAAAGGTCAGGCCGACAAACTGCGGCAATACCGTGGAACGGCGCGACCAGGTCTTGATGACCTCGTTACGGCCACTGGCGCGACTGGTTTCTGCTTTTTTAAGAAGGTATCCGTCAACAAACGGACCTTTCCATACGGAACGAGCCAAAACGGCCTCCTACTTCTTGCTGCGACGGCGACGCATAATCAGGCGATCCGTCTTTTTGTTGCTACGAGTGCGCTTGCCTTTGGTCGGCTTGCCCCAAGGGGTAACCGGATGGCGACCGCCCGAGGTCCGTCCTTCACCACCACCATGCGGGTGATCAATCGGGTTCATTGCGACACCGCGAACTGACGGGCGCTTGCCGAGCCAGCGGTTACGTCCCGCCTTGCCCAGTTTAATGTTCTGCTGATCAGGGTTGGACACAGCACCAATAGTGGCCATGCATTCGCCCCTGACCATACGCAACTCGCCAGAACTAAGGCGAAGCTGAGCATAACCTTGATCTTTACCGACCAGTTGAACGTAAGTGCCAGCGGAACGGGCGATCTGGGCCCCTTTACCGAGTTTCATCTCGACGTTGTGAATGATCGTGCCAACAGGAATGTTCTTCATCGGCATGGCATTGCCGGGACGAATATCAACCTGGTTACCGGATACAACCTTGTCACCAACTGCCAGACGCTGCGGCGCAATGATATACGCACGCTCACCATCTTCGTAGTTGATAAGGGCGATAAAGGCGGTGCGGTTGGGATCGTATTCCAGCCGTTCGACCGTACCAACAACATCATACTTGATGCGCTTGAAGTCGATGACCCGATAACGGCGCTTGTGTCCGCCACCGCGACGACGCGCGGTGATACGACCGGTATTGTTACGGCCGCCCTTCTTGCGAAGGCCTTCGGTCAACGCCTTTTCAGGCTTGCCCTTCCACAGACCTTCACGATCGACGAGAACGAGTCCGCGTCGGCCAGGGGTTGTCGGTTTGAATTGCTTGAGTGCCATTAGACTTTAAACCCCCGTCGAAACATCAATGGACTGACCTTCGGCCAGCGTAATGATGGCTTTTTTAGTGTCGATCCGTTTGCCTGGGCGACCACGAAATTTCTTGGTCTTGCCCTTGGCGATAAGTGTATTCACAGCCGTCACGTTGACCTTGAACAGGTCCTCAACGGCGGCCTTGATCTCAGGTTTGCTGGCATCCATGGGGACGCGGAAGCTGACCTGGTTGAATTCGGAAAGCAGTGTCGACTTTTCAGTGATGATCGGGGCGCGAAGCAATTCGTACTTACGCTCCGGGCTCGGGCTCACCTTGCCGCTGTATTTGCTCAGGCTCATTTCAAACGCTCCACAAGCTTGTCAATGGCATCCGTGGTCAGCACGAGTGTGTCGCTGCGTAGAATGTCGTAAACGTTAGCGCCCTGGCTGGGAAGAACATGAAGTTCCATGATATTGCGTGCTGCAAGCTGGAAGTTGTTATCCAACTCGTTGCCATCAATGATCAGGGCTCTGCCCCATCCGAGTTTTCCAAGGCTTTTAATAAGATCAGCGGTTTTCGGTGTTTTGCTCTTGGCATTGTCGAGAACGACAAGTTTGCCTTCCGCCTGTTTTGATGACAGAGCGGATTTCAATGCCAACCTGCGGACTTTCTTCTGCAAGCTGAAACCGTGATCGCGCACATGCGGACCGAACACAACACCGCCGCCACGAAGCTGCGGGGCACGTTTGGAACCTTGGCGAGCATTACCTGAACCCTTCTGGTTAAAGGGCTTCTTGGTTGAGCCGCTAACTTCCCCACGGGTCTTAACCTTGTGGTTACCGGACCGGCGCTTGGCAAGCTGCCAATTTACATAACGCGACATAAGATCGGCACGGACTGCCGTACCGAAGACGGCTTCGTCTAAATCGACGGAACCGACCTTCTTGTTGTCGAGACTGATGACATCGCACTTCATAGCTTATTCTTCCTTCGTCTCGGCGTCATCCGCCGGAGCTTCGTTAACCGCTTCATCAACGGCGGCTTCCGGCGCTGCTACTTCTTCAATGATTTCCTCAATCACTTCTTCAGTGACTTCTTCTTCGCTCGCACTCACGCCGCCAACAAGAGCTGCCGGAAAAGGCAATTCCAAAGTATTGACACGCTTCACCGAGTCGAAAATTCTAACGTATCCACCCTTGGATCCTGGAATGGCACCCTTGACCAGGATCAGGCCGCGCGCGCCATCCGTTGAGACGACTTCCAGGTTTTGCGTCGTGACTTTAACCGCCCCCATATGACCGGCCATCTTCTTGCCTTTGAACACACGTCCGGGATCTTGACATTGGCCAGTGGAGCCATGCGAGCGATGTGAAATTGAAACACCGTGGGAGGCACGCAGACCGCCGAAATTGTGACGCTTCATGGCACCGGCAAACCCCTTACCAATCGTGGTGCCGGAAACATCGACATACTGACCGGCAATGAAATGATCGGCGGAAATTTCCGCACCAACTTCAACCAGCCCGTCCGCAGGAACCCTGAATTCTTCAACGTGTTTTTTGGGCTCAACCTTGGCTGTGGCGAAATGTCCGCGCATGGCCTTTGAAACCCGCTTGACCTTGGCGTTGACAATACCGAGTTGAACGGCGGTGTAGCCGTCTTTTTCCTGGGTACGCTGTGCAATGACCTGGCAATTGTCGATTTTCAATACCGTAACGGGGATATTACGTCCGTCATCAGCGAAAATACGCGACATACCAACTTTTTGCGCGATTAGACCTGTACGCATTGAATTAAGTCCCTAACCCTTAGCTTAAAGTTTGATCTCGACATCGACACCGGCAGCAAGGTCGAGCTTCATCAGCGCGTCCACTGTTTGCGGTGTCGGGTCAACAATATCAAGCACCCGCTTGTGGGTGCGTATTTCGAACTGTTCGCGCGACTTCTTGTCGATGAAGGGTGAACGCAGAACCGTGAATTTCTCAATACGAGTGGGCAGCGGGATCGGGCCACGAACGTCGGCGCCGGTACGCTTTGCAGTATTGATGATCTCGCCAGCAGATTGATCGAGAACGCGGTGATCAAACGCTTTGAGGCGGATGCGGATATTCTGATGTTCCATCTATTCGGCCCTATTTATTCGACAATTGAAACGACGACGCCGGCACCGACGGTGCGGCCACCTTCGCGGATAGCGAAACGCAAGCCTTCATCCATGGCGATCGGAGATAGCAGTTGCACTTCCATGGTGATGTTATCACCAGGCATAACCATTTCCGTGCCTTCAGGAAGAACGACCGTCCCCGTCACATCCGTCGTGCGGAAGTAGAACTGCGGGCGGTAGTTGGCGAAGAACGGTGTGTGACGCCCGCCTTCTTCCTTGTTCAGGATATAAGCTTCGCACTTGAACTTGGTGTGCGGTGTGATCGAACCGGGCTTGGCCAAAACCTGGCCGCGCTCGACTTCTTCACGCTTGGTGCCACGTAGCAGCACGCCGACGTTATCGCCAGCTTCGCCCTGATCGAGCAGCTTGCGGAACATTTCAACGCCCGTGCAAGTCGTCTTCTGGGTGTCTTTAATACCGACGATTTCAATTTCTTCGCCGGTCTTAACAACACCGCTCTCAACACGACCCGTGACAACCGTACCACGACCGGAAATCGAGAACACATCTTCGATCGGCATCAGGAAAGGCTTGTCCAGCGCACGTGCAGGCTGCGGGATATACTCGTCAACAGCGGCCATCAAGGCCTTGATCGAATCACTACCGGTCGATGCGTCGCCGCCTTCCAGTGCGCCCAGGGCCGTACCCTGAACGATGGGAATGTCGTCGCCGGGGAAATCGTACGAGCTCAGAAGTTCGCGGATTTCCATTTCAACCAATTCAAGAAGCTCGGGATCATCAACCTGATCGACCTTATTCATGTAAACGACCAAGGAAGGAACGCCAACCTGACGGGCCAACAAGATGTGCTCGCGAGTCTGCGGCATGGGGCCATCGGCAGCGGAGACAACCAAAATTGCGCCATCCATCTGCGCCGCACCGGTGATCATGTTCTTGACGTAATCAGCATGGCCCGGGCAATCGACGTGGGCGTAATGACGGCTTTCCGTCTCGTACTCAACGTGCGCCGTCGAAATGGTGATGCCACGTGCTTTTTCTTCAGGTGCCTTGTCGATATCGGCATAATCAGAGAACGTAGCCCCGCCAGTCTCGGCGAGAACCTTGGTAATCGCTGCCGTCAGGGTTGTCTTACCATGATCAACATGACCAATCGTGCCGATGTTGCAATGCGGTTTTGTGCGTTCGAATTTTTCTTTGGCCATTTTCAATAACTCCGATTGTACAACGCGGCTTTAGCCGGCCAACTTGGTTTGAACTTCCTCGGCGACCTGCCTTGGAACCTCTGAATAATTGTCAAAATGCATAGAATACTGGGCGCGCCCCTGAGACATCGAACGCAAGGTGTTAACGTAGCCAAACATGTTGGCCAGCGGCACCATAGCGAGAACCACACGGGCATTACCGCGCTGATCCATGTCGTTGACCTGTCCACGGCGGGAATTCAGATCGCCAATAATGTCACCCATATACTCTTCAGGGGTGACGACTTCGACACGCATGATCGGTTCAAGTAATTTCGGTCCAGCCTGACGCATGCCTTCACGGAAAGCGGCGCGGGCAGCGACTTCGAACGCCATAACGCTGGAATCAACATCATGTGAAGCACCATCATAGAGCTCAGCCTTGACATTGATAACCGGGAAACCGGCCAGAATACCAACTGCCATAGCGCTGGACAGACCTTTTTCAACGCCGGGAATAAATTCTTTGGGGACATTACCACCGACAACTTTGCTGTCGAAAATAAAGCCGGTTGCCGGCGTGTCCTCATCGGGAACAAAAGGCGAGAACCTGATCTTGACCCGCGCATACTGCCCCGAACCACCGGTCTGTTTCTTGTGGGTGTAATCTATATCGGCCAGCTTGGAGATGGTTTCGCGGTAAGCAACCTGTGGCGCGCCAACGTTGGCTTCAACGCCGAATTCGCGCATCATGCGGTCAACGATGATCTCCAAATGAAGCTCGCCCATGCCCTTAATGACCGTCTGGCCACTTTCAGGATCGGACGCAACGCGGAACGAAGGATCCTCTGCAGCCAAACGCGCCAGCGCCACGCCCATCTTTTCCTGATCAACTTTGGTTTTCGGCTCAACGGCAACTTCAATAACCGGATCGGGGAATTCCATGCGCTCAAGAATGACCTGCTTGGAAGGATCACAAAGCGTGTCACCGGTGGTGGTATTCTTCAGGCCAGCCAGGGCGATGATATCACCGGCGCGGGCTTCCTTGACATCTTCGCGGGAATTGGAATGCATCTGCAACATACGGCCGACGCGTTCTTTCTTTTCCTTAACCGTGTTCTGCACCGTATCGCCGGTTGCAAGCACACCCGAATAGACTCGGGCAAAAGTCAGAGAACCGACGAAGGGATCGTTCATAACCTTGAAAGCCAAAGCCGAGAACGGCGCTTCATCTGAATTAGGACGCTCGACTTCTTCATCCGTATCGACATCAATACCTTTGATGGCGGCGACATCGGTCGGGGCCGGCATAAAGTCGATAACAGCATCGAGAAGCGGCTGCACACCCTTGTTTTTAAAGGCGCTACCGGTCAAAACGGGTACAGCGGCACCGGTGAGAGTCGCCGTACGAATACACTTTTTCAGAACATCCTGACTGGGCTCCTGACCATCGAGATAAGCCTCCATGGCGGCATCGTCAAACTCAACGACAGCTTCAACTAACTGATGATGATAATCTGCGGCCTGGTCGGCCATATCTGCGGGAATATCGACTTCTTCAAAGTCGGCGCCCAAGTTTTCATCTTTCCAGACAATAGCCTTCATCTTGACCAAATCGATAAGGCCGACAAATTCCGCTTCCGAACCAATGGGAAGCTGCAGCACCAGAGGGGTTGCGCCCAAGCGACTGACCATCATCTCGACGCAGCGATAAAAATCGGCCCCGGTGCGATCCATCTTGTTGACGAAACACATACGGGGCACATCGTAACGGTCGGCCTGACGCCAAACAGTTTCTGATTGTGGTTCTACACCGGCGACACTGTCGAAGACGGCGACGGCGCCATCGAGAACACGCAAACTACGCTCGACTTCAATGGTAAAGTCAACGTGGCCCGGGGTATCGATGATGTTAATGCGGTGGTTGTTCCAGAAACAAGTCGTCGCAGCCGATGTAATCGTAATGCCGCGCTCTTGCTCTTGCTCCATCCAGTCCATGGTGGCGTTGCCGTCATGAACTTCACCGATTTTGTGGGAAATACCGGTGTAATAAAGAATGCGTTCGGTCGTGGTCGTCTTACCAGCATCAATATGCGCCATGATGCCGATATTGCGATAATCGCCAAGGGGGGTTGTGCGAGCCATTTTAATTTAAGTCCTTAACCCGCTTACCAGCGATAATGGGAGAAGGCTTTGTTAGCCTCTGCCATCTTGTGAGTGTCTTCGCGCTTTTTAACAGCAGCGCCGCGATTGTTCGACGCATCCAGCAATTCACCCGATAGGCGTTCCGTCATGGTGTTTTCCGAACGCTTGCGAGAAAGAGCAACCAGCCAGCGAATGGCAAGGGCCTGACGGCGCTCATTGCGCACTTCGACAGGCACCTGATACGTAGCGCCACCGACCCGGCGGGAGCGGACTTCGACCGCAGGCTTGACGTTATCAATGGCTTCATGAAAAGCCTTCAGCGGATCGCCACCGGTTTTCTTTTCTATAAGATCGAAAGCGCCGTAGACGATTTTCTCGGCAGCCGATTTTTTACCATCGAGCATCAGGTTATTCATGAATTTAGAAACCACCAGATCACCAAACTTGGGATCGGGAAGAATTACGCGTTTTTCAGCGGCATGACGACGAGACATTCTACAACAATCCTTACTTAGGCCGCTTGGTGCCGTATTTGGAACGGCGCTGGCGACGATCGGAAACGCCCTGGGTGTCAAGGGTTCCACGAATAATATGATAGCGGACACCGGGAAGATCCTTTACGCGACCACCGCGCAGCATAACAACGGAGTGTTCCTGCAGGTTATGGCCTTCACCGGGAATATAACTGGTTACTTCAAAACCATTGGTCAAACGCACACGAGCGACTTTACGAAGCGCCGAGTTAGGCTTTTTCGGGGTCGTCGTATAGACGCGGGTGCAAACGCCACGCTTTTGCGGGCAGGCTTCCAACGCCGGTACCTTGGTCCGTTCAATCGGCGCCTTGCGGGGCTTACGAACGAGTTGGTTAACTGTAGGCATTCGTTAATTCACCTTAAAACTCAAGTAGATACAGGATCAAAAACCCCGTAACACAAATCGTCCCCTCCTCTTTAAAGGGAACAAACAAGCCAACCGGCGGACAAATGTCACAGCCCGGATGGACCCAAAGACCAAAATTTTATCTTTCCCAAAGAGTCTGCGTCTAAACCGAACCGGTTCACCACCAGACCCTTGCGGAGGAAGGCGGATACTAGTGACGCACCCCTTGCCAGTCAAGCAAAAGAATCGGTGTTTTTTTGGGAGTTTTCCGGGCTTTTTAAAATCCGGAAAATTCCTTGCAGACAAAAAAGCGGCGTCCGGAGAGAATCGCTCTGAACGCCGCTTTTATTTCGTTCCCCATCGTCGAAGACTTGGGAGCTTTACTCGCCTTCAGGCACCCCAGTGACGTCTTCCGACGCGGTGATTTCAGAAACGGGGGTCTTGGGAGCATTTTTCGCCGCCAATTTCTCCAATTCCTCATCACGGGTCATCGCAACCTGGCGCAGATTGTTCATCACACTGCCAGTACCCGCAGGAATGAGGCGTCCAACAATGACATTCTCCTTAAGACCGACCAGATTATCTATCTTGCCCGACACAGCGGCTTCCGTAAGCACACGGGTCGTTTCCTGGAAGGACGCAGCCGATATGAAGGACTTGGTCTGCAGACTGGCCTTGGTAATCCCCTGTAGAACAGGAACAGACGCTGCTTCCAGGCCACCTTCCTTCTTGGTTTTGGCGTTTTCGGCTTCGTATTCCATACGATCAACAAGTTCGCCGATCAGGTAGGTCGTATCGCCACCATTGGTGATTTCAACTTTTTGCAACATCTGACGAACGATAACCTCGATGTGCTTGTCGTTGATCTTCACGCCTTGCAGGCGATAAACGTCCTGGATTTCCTTGATCAGGTAATCGGCCAGCGCCTCGACACCAAGAACACGAAGGATGTCATGTGGAACCGGGTTGCCATCCATCAGGGCGTCGCCGACTTCTACATAGTCGCCTTCCTGAACACTGATGTGCTTACCCTTGGGAACCAGATACTCGTGCGGCTCCAGCCCTTCTTCGGTCGGAACGACGACGATACGGCGTTTGTTCTTGTAATCCTTGCCAAATTCGACACGACCGACGATTTCGCTGATAATGGCGAAATCCTTGGGCTTGCGGGCTTCGAACAATTCCGCCACACGCGGCAGACCGCCGGTGATGTCACGGGTTTTAGCCGATTCCTTCGGAATACGTGCAAGCACGTCACCGGCATGGATCTCCTGACCGTTTTCGACGGAAAGAATGGCATCAACGGAAAGGAAATAACGGGCTTCCTGATCCTTGTCGATCATCACCACTTCGCCCTTCTTGTCGCGAAGAGTAATGCGCGGCTTCAATTCCGCACCCTTGGGCTGTAATTTCCAATCGATAACCACTTTAGAGGCAATGCCGGTAGCATCATCGACACGCTCGTCCATGGATAAGCCGTCAATCATGTCGACATAGTTAACGATGCCATTTTTCTCGGCGATAAGGGGAAGGGTATAAGGATCCCATTCCGCCATCTTGGTGCCGCGTTCGACCTTGGCGTCATTACTGACGAGCAATTTCGAACCATAAGGCAGACGGTGACGGGCACGTTCGCGGCCCTTGTTATCAATCAGGTTCAATTCTGCGTTCCTGGTCATAACCACAAGCCCGCCGGAACTGTCTTTAACCGTAGAGCAGTTTTTGAGCTGGATAGTCGCATCACTGGCAGCTTCAATTTTGGAAATCTCGCCACCACCGGTAACGGCACCACCAATATGGAATGTCCGCATGGTTAGCTGGGTGCCCGGTTCGCCAATGGACTGGGCGGCAATAACGCCGACCGCCTCGCCCGGGTTAACACGAGTACCGCGAGACAGATCACGGCCATAACAAGATGCGCAGGTACCAACAACCGTTTCACAGGTCAGCACCGAACGAACCTTTACAGTTTCAACGTCGGCATTTTCAATGACCAGCGACATGACTTCATCAAGAAGCGTATTGGCCTTGGTAAGAACCTTTCCGGTAGCAGGATCAAGAACATTTTCTGCTGTCGTACGGCCAAGGATTTGCTCGGACATGGAGGAAACGATTTCACCACCTTCAACCACCGCACGGGTAATCAGGCCCTCTTTGGTTTTGCAATCATCTTCAACAATGATGCAATCCTGCGCCACATCGACGAGACGACGGGTCAGATAACCGGAGTTAGCCGTCTTCAAGGCCGTATCGGCAAGTCCCTTACGAGCACCATGGGTCGAATTGAAGTATTCGAGAACCGACAGGCCTTCCTTGAAGTTGGAAATAATCGGCGTTTCAATGATTTCACCCGACGGCTTGGCCATCAAGCCACGCATACCGGCAAGCTGCTTCATTTGCGCTGCCGAACCACGCGCACCAGAATGAGCCATCATGTAAACGGCGTTGACCTGTTCGCCTTTTTCCGGGGTCGAAATACGTTTCATCATGGCGTCAGCCACTTGATCGGTACAATGAGACCAGGCATCGACAACCTTGTTGTACTTTTCGCCCTGGGTAATCAGGCCGTCCTGGTATTGCTGCTCGTATTCCTTGGCTTTGGTTTCGGTCGAACTGACCAGAATTTCCTTGGCGTCAGGAATAACCAGATCGTCCTTACCAAAGGAGATACCGGCTCTGCAAGCATTGGAGAAACCAAGCGCCATCATCTTATCGGCGAAGATGACAGTCTCTTTCTGACCGCAATGACGATAAACCTGATCAATAACGTTGGAGACCTCTTTCTTGGTCAACAACTGGTTGATCAGGGACAACGGAATATTTGGGTTCCTGGGCAGAATTTCAGCCAGCAACATACGGCCAGGTGTCGATTCAACACGCGTGACGATGGGATGGTTGTTTTCATCGACCGTGTGATAGCGGCACTGAACCTTGGCATGCAGCGAGACGGCACCGGCATCAAGGGCGTGCTGTATTTCACTGGCATTGAGGAAAGCCATGCCTGCGCCCTTCTCATCCTCGCGTTCCATGGTCAGGTAATAAAGACCCAACACAATATCCTGGGACGGAACGATGATCGGCTTACCACTGGACGGGCTGAGGATGTTATTGGTCGACATCATCAAAACCCGCGCTTCAAGCTGGGCTTCCAGAGAAAGCGGCACATGAACGGCCATTTGATCGCCATCGAAATCGGCGTTAAAGGCGGCACAAACCAGCGGATGAAGCTGGATCGCCTTGCCTTCGATCAGCACTGGCTCGAAAGCCTGAATGCCAAGACGATGCAGGGTCGGGGCCCGGTTCAACATGACCGGATGCTCGCGAATGACTTCTTCGAGAATATCCCAGACTTCGGGACGCTCTTTCTCGAGCATCCGCTTCGCCGCCTTGATGGTTGTCGCAAGGCCATAAAGTTCGAGTTTGGAGTAAACAAACGGCTTGAACAATTCCAGGGCCATCTTCTTGGGTAGCCCGCACTGATGCAATTTCAGTTCAGGACCAACGACAATAACCGAACGACCGGAATAATCGACGCGCTTACCAAGCAGGTTCTGACGGAAACGACCTTGCTTGCCCTTAAGCATATCGGACAAGGATTTAAGTGGCCGTTTGTTGGCACCGGTAATGGCGCGACCACGACGACCGTTATCGAACAGGGCGTCAACGGATTCCTGCAACATACGTTTTTCGTTGCGGACGATGATTTCCGGGGCCCTGAGTTCGATCAAACGCTTCAAGCGGTTGTTGCGGTTGATAACACGACGATAAAGGTCGTTCAAATCGGATGTGGCGAAGCGGCCACCATCGAGCGGAACAAGCGGACGAAGTTCCGGCGGAATGACGGGAATGACTTCCAGAATCATCCATTCCGGACGCGCGCCCGATTCGATGAAGGCTTCGACCAATTTCAGGCGCTTGACAAACTTTTTGCGCTTCGCTTCCGAATTTGTTTCCTTAAGGTCAACCCGCAGGGTCACCAGCTCTTCTTCAAGCTCGATAGCTTCCAGCATTTTGCGGATCGCCTCGGCGCCAATGCCGACACTGAAACTGTCATCGCCGTATTCATCAACGGCGTTCTGATAAGCGTCCTCGGACAGCAGTTCGTGCAGCTTCAATGGCGTCAAGCCGGGTTCGACGACGACGTAGTTTTCGAAATACAGAACCCGCTCCAGATCCTTCAGCGTCATATCGAGCAGAAGGCCGATACGCGAAGGCAACGACTTCATGAACCAGATATGGGCAACCGGTGATGCCAGTTCGATGTGGCCCATGCGCTCGCGCCGGACTTTCTGCAACGTCACTTCAACGCCGCACTTCTCGCAGGTGATGCCCTTGTACTTCATGCGTTTGTATTTGCCGCACAAGCATTCATAATCCTTGGTCGGGCCAAAGATACGGGCGCAGAACAGACCGTCCCGTTCAGGCTTGAAGGTCCGGTAGTTGATGGTTTCCGGTTTCTTGATTTCACCAAATGACCACGAGCGGATGCGCTCGGGCGAGGCGATCGAGATACGGATATGGTCAAACTGCTGTGTGCCGCTGACCTGCCCAAAAACTTTCATCAATTCGTTCATATCAAATTCTCCTTGAATACGCTTTGGGCGATTAATGCAATTCGACGTTCAAGCCAAGGGAATGCAGTTCCTTGACCAGCACGTTGAATGATTCCGGGATACCGGCCTCGAAACTGTCATCCCCGCGGACGATAGCTTCGTAAACCTTGGTACGGCCCGATACGTCATCGGATTTAACAGTCAGCATTTCCTGCAATGTATAGGAAGCGCCGTAGGCTTCAAGCGCCCACACTTCCATTTCACCGAAGCGCTGACCACCGAACTGCGCCTTGCCGCCCAGCGGTTGCTGGGTCACAAGCGAGTACGGTCCGATTGAACGGGCGTGGATTTTGTCATCAACAAGGTGATGCAGCTTGAGCATATAGATGTAGCCCACCGTCACCTTGCGGTCGAATGTTTCACCAGTACGGCCATCGATCAGGGTCATCTGCCCTGATGAATCGAGACCGGCCTTGGAAAGCATTTCGTTGATGTCAACTTCGTGAGCACCGTCAAAGACCGGTGTCGCCATGGGAACGCCAGGACGCAGATTGCCCGACATTTCAACGACGTCATCATCGTCCAGCGGAGCGATAAGCGCCTTGTAAGACTTATCGCCGTAGACGTCCTTTAGCTTGGCGCGCAATTCCTTGAGATCAACGTCCTTACCCACGACATCAAGCATCTCGCCGATTTGCTCGCCGAGCTTGGCCGAGGCCCAACCCAGATGGGTTTCAAGAATTTGACCGACGTTCATTCGGGACGGCACGCCCAATGGATTAAGGACGATATCGACAGGCTGTCCATCTTCCAGATAAGGCATGTCTTCAACGGGAACGATACGCGAAATAACCCCCTTGTTACCATGACGCCCGGCCATCTTGTCGCCGGGTTGCAGTTTGCGCTTCACGGCAATGAAGACCTTGACCATTTTCATAACGCCCGGTGACAGGTCGTCACCGCGTTGCAGCTTGTCGACCTTGTTTTCGAAACGGGCTTGCAGGACGGCAATGCTTTCCTCAAAGTGTTTCTTCAGTTCTTCAACGTCTTTCATCACCTTGTCGTTGGCAACGACGATCTGGGAATTCTGACCGGCTGTGAAGCCGTCCAGCACTTCCTGGGTGATCTTGGTGCCGGATTTCAAATCCTTCGGTCCGCCAACGGCCTTCTTGCCAAGCAAAAGAGCCGTCAGGCGGGTCAGGAAAGTCCGTTCTAAAATGGCCCGCTCATCATCACGGTCCTTGGCCAGACGTTCGACTTCCGAGCGTTCGATGGCCAGGGCACGTTCATCCTTGTCAACACCACGACGCGAGAAGACACGCACTTCAATCACGGTACCGGCAACACCGGGCGGTAATTTCAGCGACGTATCACGAACATCGGATGCTTTCTCGCCGAAGATGGCGCGCAGCAGTTTTTCTTCCGGTGTCATTGGGCTTTCACCCTTTGGCGTGACTTTACCGACAAGGATATCGCCCGGCTTAACCTCTGCGCCGATGTAAACAATACCGGCTTCATCGAGGTTTTTCAGGGCTTCTTCACCGACATTGGGAATGTCGCGGGTGATTTCTTCCTGGCCAAGTTTGGTATCACGGGCCATGGCTTCAAATTCCTCGATATGGATCGAGGTGAAGACATCATCCTTGACGATACGTTCCGAAATAAGGATCGAATCTTCAAAGTTGTAGCCATTCCACGGCATGAATGCGACCAGCACGTTACGACCCAGAGCCAGTTCACCGAATTCCGTTGAAGGACCATCGGCAATGGTATCACCGGCACTGACCGTGTCACCGACCTTCACCAGCGGCCGCTGATGCAGGTATGTGTTCTGGTTGGAACGTTGGAACTTCAGCAGATTGTAAATATCGACACCCGCTTCCGAATGAGAAGTCTCCTCGGTGGCGCGAACGACAATACGGGTGGCATCGATCTGATCGATCACGCCGGAGCGTTTGGCGACGATGGTCGCGCCGGAATCCCGGGCAACCTTCGCTTCCATACCGGTGCCGACAATCGGGGCGGCGGCACGTAGCAGAGGCACCGCCTGACGTTGCATGTTCGATCCCATCAGGGCGCGGTTGGCGTCATCGTTCTCGAGGAACGGAATAAGCGCCGCAGCAACGGATACCAGCTGTTTAGGCGAAACATCCATGTACTGGATCGTTTCAGGGAGTGCCAGAACAAAGTCGCCACCCTTACGGCTGCTGACCAATTCATTGATGAATTTACCCTTGGCATCGATTTCTTCATTGGCCTGGGCAATGGTGTAGCGACCTTCTTCAATCGCCGACATATAGATGACCTCATCCGTCACCTTCTCATTTTCAACTTTGCGATACGGTGTTTCGATAAAGCCGTACTTGTTGACCTGGGCAAATGTCGCCAGCGAGTTAATCAGGCCAATGTTCGGGCCTTCAGGGGTTTCGATGGGGCAAATCCGGCCATAATGGGTCGGGTGCACGTCGCGCACTTCAAAACCGGCACGCTCGCGGGTCAATCCGCCCGGTCCAAGCGCCGAAAGGCGGCGCTTGTGGGTGATTTCCGAAAGCGGGTTGGTTTGATCCATAAACTGCGACAACTGTGATGAACCGAAGAATTCACGCACCGCGGCGGCGGCAGGTTTGGCATTGATCAGATCGTGCGGCATGACGGTGTCGATGTCGACGGAACTCATGCGTTCGCGAATGGCGCGTTCCATGCGCAACAGGCCAACCCGGTACTGGTTCTCCATCAATTCGCCGACGGAGCGAACCCGGCGGTTGCCAAGATGATCGATGTCGTCGATTTCGCCGCGGCCGTCTTTCAGATCAACCAGGGTTTTGACAACGGCCAGAATATCTTCCTTGCGCAGAACCCTGACCGTATCTTCGGTCTCGAATCCCATGCGGGCGTTCATTTTGACCCGACCGACCGAAGAAAGGTCGTAGCGTTCGGAATCGAAGAACAGGCTGTTGAAAAGCGCTTCAGCCGTTTCCAGCGTCGGCGGCTCGCCCGGACGCATGACCCTGTAGATATCGATCAGCGCTTCTTCGCGGCTGGTATTTTTATCAACGGCCAGGGTATTGCGGATATAGGGGCCAACATTGACGTGGTCGATTGCCAGAGTCGAAATTTCATCGATCTTGGCCTCAGTCAGGGTTTCCAGCAGCTCTTCGGTAATTTCTGCGCCGACTTCGGCATAAATTTCACCGCTCAACTCATTGTACAAATCGCCGGAAAGGTAACGACCGATCAAGTCATTATCACTGGCCAACTGCTCTTTCATGCCTTTTTCGGCCAATTGCTTAAGCAGACGCGGGGTCATCTTGGTCCCGGTTTCCGCGACGATCTTGCCAGTCTTTGCATTGACCAGATCACTGGTCAGCTTAACACCACGCAGGCTCTCGCCTTCGAACGGCGTACGCCATCCGTTTTTGGTGCGTGTATAGATAACCTTGCCATAGAACATGGCCAGGATTTCTTCCGGAGACAGGCCCTCTTTTTCGGCGGCTTCCGTGGTTTTTCCGTCTTTTTCACGCTTGGCGATGAGCTTGTCGGTCTTGTCGTTATTCAGCGCCATCAACAAGGTTGTAATGGGAAGTTTGCGACGCCGGTCAATGCGCACAAAAGCCAGATCCTTGGCATCGAATTCGAAGTCCAGCCAGGAACCGCGGTAGGGAATAACGCGGGCGGCGAACAGGAATTTGCCGGAAGAGTGGGTCTTGCCTTTGTCGTGGTCGAAAAAGACGCCGGGGGAACGATGCATCTGCGAAACGATGACGCGCTCGGTGCCATTAACAACAAAGGTGCCGTTATTGGTCATCAGCGGCATATCGCCCATGTAGACGTCTTGTTCCTTGATGTCGAGAATGGAGCGGGCACCGGTTTCCTCGTCGATATCCCAGACCAGGAGACGCAGGGTTACTTTCAAGGGGGCCGCGTAGGTCATGCCGCGCTGCTGACATTCCTCGACGTCGTACTTCGGCTCTTCGAAGTGAAAATCGACATATTCAAGGGTGCCGCGCTCGGAGAAATCCTTAATCGGGAAGACCGACTTGAAGACGGCTTCCAAACCACTGATTTTACGCTCCTCGGCGTTCATATCCGTGCGGAAAAATTTATCATACGATGCCTTCTGAACCTCAATAAGGTTCGGCATCGGGGTGACTTCTTTTAACTTACCGAAGAATTTACGTACGCGTTTGCGACCCGTATAGGATTGATCCATTACAAGTGTTCCCTACGACTGACTTGTCCTGAGACAGGGCTCTGATCGACCACCGCAGTCGAAAAGGTCCCGTCTTCCATTCCTTGAAGTCCACCGTTTCATACGATGAACTTCCTTGAGGCAACCGCGTCCCAGGTTCCCGGCCTCGGTAAGGCCTATCTGAACGGGACGTGTGCATTTTCTTTAGTGCAACCTGCGTTTCCTTAAATGCAGGTTGATCGAAACAGACCAGCCGACGGAAAGCAAAAACGCCAACCGCCGGCTTGTCTTTTAACTTTATCTGACCTGCAAAAGCAGGCCGGACATTACTTGATTTCGACCGTGGCGCCGGCTTCTTCCAGCTTTTTCTTGAGTTCCTCGGCTTCTTCTTTCTTAATGCCTTCTTTGATCGACTTCGGTGCTGCTTCAACCAATTCCTTGGCTTCTTTCAACCCTAAGCCAGTGATGGCACGAACTTCCTTGATGACGTTGATCTTCTTGTCGCCAAAGGCGGCCAGAACAACTTCAAATTCGGTCTGTTCTTCAGCTACCTCACCCGCTGCGGCAGGACCGGCGGCGGCGGCAACAGGAGCGGCTGCTGAAACGCCCCATTTTTCTTCGAGAAGGGTAGAAAGCTCGGCCGCCTCCATGACGGTCAGGCTCGAAAGATCTTCAACGATCTGATCTAGATTAGCCATTTTAACATATCTCCTTGGGCTTGAACTGTCGTAATCGAGTTATAAGAATCGGTTTGTAACTTAAACGGCTTCGCCTTGTGCTGCTTTTGCACCAATCACACGCGCAATCTGTCCACCCGGGGCCTGAAGGATACCGGCGATACGGGTTGCGGGGGTGCTGATCATGCCGACGATCTTGGCGCGACACTCATCGAGGCTTGGCAGGCTGGCAAGAGCCTTTACGCCATTCACATCGAGAAGGTCTTTACCAAGAGCGCCACCAAGCACAATCAGTTTGTCGTTTTTCTTAGCGAATTTAACAGCCACTTTGGCGGCAGCTACCGGATCTTCCGAATAGGCAATAGCCGTCGGTCCGATGAACATGTCGCTTAGGGGACTGTATGTTGTGCCCTCAAGAGCACGCCGCGTGAGCCGATTCTTGGTGACTTTAAAACTGGCACCTGCTTCGCGCATCTGTGATCGAAGATCGCCCATTTCGGCAACCGTCATCCCACTGTAATGGGTAACGACAACCATGGCGGATTCCTCGAAGGTCTGATGCATTGAAGCAACCAGTTCTTCTTTTTGTCCTCGGTCCACTGTCTTGTCTCCAGCTTCTTTGGCCCCTCCCCGCTTGTAAGCAGATCGGAAACCGTTGGACTTATGACCCTTTCAAAACAATTGAAAAGATCGGTAAGCCTGTCCAGTGCGCCAGTTCAGCCGTTCATTTGAAGGTGCAGAGCACCTCTTAAAAACGGTTTTTGCACTGTCTGTGCAGGCGGAAGCTTCCATTACGATGGCCTTGCAAAGCATGCTTGGCCGTCACCTACAGTCTTGGACAGGTCGGAGACGTATAAAACGCCCCCTAACCTACCGCCATCACCAAAGTGACAACGGACGGAATTTTTTAGATCAAACTGTCATCAAATGAAGTCATTTGGTGACAGATAATTTGACCTATCTCAAACAGTTAGAGCAACTTATCTGCCCTCTATTGAGGGCAGGTTGCTCTACATCAGGAGCCTACAAGGCTACTGATATTCAATTTAACGCCAGGGCCCATCGAGGATGAGATCGTGACGCGCTGCATATACGTGCCCTTGACCCCCGTCGGCTTGGCCTTGTTGATGGCACCGACAAAAGTCGAAACATTCTCGCGGATGGCATCGGCAGAGAAACTGGCCTTGCCAACACCGGCGTGAATGATGCCCGCTTTTTCAACACGGAATTCAATCTGGCCACCTTTGGCAGCCTTGACCGCGGCGGCGACATCCATCGTAACGGTACCCAACTTCGGGTTCGGCATCAGGCCTTTGGGGCCCAGCACTTTACCCAGTTGGCCGACGACGGCCATCATATCGGGGGTCGCGATGCAGCGATCGAAACTAATATCGCCTTTCTTGATCATGTCAGCCAGTTCGTCGGATCCGACAATATCGGCACCAGCGTCTTCAGCTTCCTTAACCTTGTCACCCTTGGCGAAAACGGCGACCCGCAGGGTCTTGCCGGTGCCGTGGGGCAGCGAGACGACACCACGCACCATTTGATCGGCGTGCTTCGGATCAACACCCAGGTTCATGGCGATTTCAATCGTTTCATCAAATTTCGCACTGGCGTTTTTCTTGACCATGTCAACAGCGTCGCTCAAATCATAGAGAGTGCCGCGTTCAACGGTTTCATTGGCTTTTTCAAAGCGCTTACCATGTTTTGCCATTATCTTATCCCACCACTTCTATGCCCATGGACCGCGCCGAACCTTTAATCATTTGGCAGGCAGCATCCATGTCGTTGGCGTTAAGATCGACCATCTTCAGTTCGGCGATTTCGCGAACCTGGGCCATCGTCACCCTGCCGACAACTTCACGGCTTGGTGTACCCGAACCCTTTTGAAGTTTCGCGGCCTTCTTCAGGTAGAAGCTGGCCGGAGGCGTCTTGGTGATGAAATCAAACGTCGCATCTGCATAGGCGGTGATAACCACTGGAATAGGCATGTCCTTTTCCAGATTCTGGGTCGCCGCATTAAACGCCTTGCAGAATTCCATGATATTCAAGCCAGCCTGACCCAAAGCAGGGCCGATCGGCGGTGACGGGTTGGCAGAGCCTGCCGGCACTTGCAGCCGGACGTAGCCTTTAATCTTCTTAGCCATTTTAATCCTCAGTCATGTTGTTTATCTGAGTGTGTGGTGCGGCCATGGCAGGCCTCCCACACGGGGTTAATCTCAAACTAAAGTTTTTCAACCTGCGAATATTCAAGTTCCACAGGCGTTGCCCGACCAAAGATGGAAACAGCCACCTTGAGCCTTGCGCGTTCTTCATCGACATCTTCAACGAAGCCGTTAAACGAATTAAACGGTCCATCACAAACACGAACCTGTTCACCAACTTCAAACAGCACAGATGGCTTCGGACGTTCGATGCCTTCTTGCACCTGATACAGGATGCGCTCGGCCTCGGCATTGGTAATCGGAGAAGGACGTCCACCCGAACCCAAAAAGCCTGTGACCTTCGGCGTATTCTTTACCAGATGCCAGGTCTCATCGGTCATTTCCATTTTGGCCAGAACATAGCCCGGGAAGAACTTGCGTTCAGCCGCCACACGAGCACCGCGACGCATCTCGACGACCTCTTCTACGGGCACCAGGACCTGTTCGAACAAATCACCCATGCCAGCCTGTTCGGCCTGTTCTTCAATGGAAGCCGCGACCTTTTGCTCGAAGCCGGAATAGGCGTGAATAACGTACCAGCGTATCGCCATATCAGCCTCCCAGTCCAAAAACAAGACGGACACCGAAAGCCATCAATTGATCGACCAGAAAAAAGAACAGTGCAGCCAGGATAACCATGACAAAAACCATCGCAGTAGAGACACCTGTCTCTTTGCGCGTTGGCCACGTCACCTTGGACGTTTCCTGTCGCACTTCCTGTATAAACTGGGCCGGGCTTATCTTCGCCATAACTTCATTAACCCTTTCGCGCTTCAAGGACCGTCAACCGAAACCACCGGAAGATGGCAGGGGCAGCAGGGTTCGAACCCGCGACCTACGGTTTTGGAGACCGTCGCTCTACCAACTGAGCTATGCCCCTAAACGCGCACTAAAACAAAAACATCATCTGGCGGACCAGCTAAACCGGCCCGCCAGACGACAAATAACAACTCTTATTCGACAATCGAAACGACGACGCCGGCACCGACGGTGCGGCCACCTTCGCGGATAGCGAAACGCAAGCCTTCATCCATGGCGATCGGAGAAAGCAGTTGCACTTCCATGGTGATGTTATCACCAGGCATAACCATTTCCGTGCCTTCAGGAAGAACGACCGTCCCCGTCACATCCGTCGTGCGGAAGTAGAACTGTGGGCGGTAGTTGGCGAAGAACGGTGTGTGACGTCCGCCTTCTTCCTTGTTCAGGATATAAGCTTCGCACTTGAACTTGGTGTGCGGTGTGATCGAACCGGGCTTGGCCAAAACCTGGCCGCGCTCGACTTCTTCACGCTTGGTGCCACGAAGCAGCACGCCGACGTTATCGCCAGCTTCGCCCTGATCGAGCAGCTTGCGGAACATTTCAACGCCCGTGCAAGTCGTCTTCTGGGTGTCTTTAATACCGACGATTTCAATTTCTTCGCCGGTCTTAACAACACCGCTCTCAACACGACCCGTGACAACCGTACCACGACCGGAAATCGAGAACACATCTTCGATCGGCATCAGGAAAGGCTTGTCCAGCGCACGTGCAGGCTGCGGGATATACTCGTCAACAGCGGCCATCAAGGCCTTGATCGAATCACTACCGGTCGATGCGTCGCCGCCTTCCAGTGCGCCCAGGGCCGTACCCTGAACGATGGGAATGTCGTCGCCGGGGAAATCGTACGAGCTCAGAAGTTCGCGGATTTCCATTTCAACCAATTCAAGAAGCTCGGGATCATCAACCTGATCGACCTTATTCATGTAAACGACCAAGGAAGGAACGCCAACCTGACGGGCCAACAAGATGTGCTCGCGAGTCTGCGGCATGGGGCCATCGGCAGCGGAGACAACCAAAATTGCGCCATCCATCTGCGCCGCACCGGTGATCATGTTCTTGACGTAATCAGCATGGCCCGGGCAATCGACGTGGGCGTAATGACGGCTTTCCGTCTCGTACTCAACGTGCGCCGTCGAAATGGTGATGCCACGTGCTTTTTCTTCAGGTGCCTTGTCGATATCGGCATAATCAGAGAACGTAGCCCCGCCAGTCTCGGCGAGAACCTTGGTAATCGCTGCCGTCAGGGTTGTCTTACCATGATCAACATGACCAATCGTGCCGATGTTGCAATGCGGTTTTGTGCGTTCGAATTTTTCTTTGGCCATGATCTTTAAGTCTTTCCGTCTAAAACTTCAAATAAGAGCAACAAATTGTTCGCTAAAAACTAAAATCTAAATCTCTGTCCGGTTTCTTACCCGGTCCGGAGCCGGTGTTTGGAGCGGGTGAAGGGAATCGAACCCTCGTCGTAAGCTTGGAAGGCTTCTGCTCTACCATTGAGCTACACCCGCACATCCAGTCCACCAAACACTCCGTCTTCAAGTCCCTTTCGACCCATAACTCCCTGACTTCAAACACCTATTCACACCCTTGTGTGAAATGGTGGAGGAGGTTGGATTCGAACCAACGTAGGCGTACGCCAACGGGTTTACAGCCCGTCCCCTTTAGCCACTCGGGCACTCCTCCACAGGAAAGCCCCCCGCAAGCCAGCGCACCGGCGACAACGGAGGACCGCAATATGAGGATTTCCGGCGTGTTGTCAACTTAAAATAAATATGCGCCAACACAAGCAATTCCAAGGTCTTGCCCACTCCTTGGGGGTAGCAAGGGGGAGCGTGCCAGAGAGGCTTGCCACGGACGCCTTTTTATGGCTGTTAGGGGGCATCATGGCAAGACAGAAAAACCACCCCGCCCGCCTCGACGTCCGCAACGAAGGCAAGGGCCGCAAAAAGCCCTCAAGGGCGTCGCACACGCCCCACGCCCCTCAAGGGCGCACACCCCATGCCCCCCAAGGTCAGGCGAGCAGCGGACGCCCCCTGCTGTACGGTAAGCACGCCGTTTTGGCAGCGCTGGCCAACCCGGCGCGCAAGGTTCACCGCCTGATGCTGACGCCCGAATCTCGCGACAATTTGCAATCAGACCTGCATAACGCCATCAAAAACGGCGGCCACAGCGATATCGAGACCGCCGTCATGGCCAAACGTGATCTTGAAGACCATTTGCCCGCAAACGCCGTACATCAAGGCCTGGCGCTGGAAGTCGAACCCCTGCGCGGCCTGCATATGGAAGATATCCTCGATCAAACCGAAGATACCCCTCGTGCCACCCTGATTATCCTCGATCAGGCCACGGACCCGCAAAATATCGGCGCTATTTTACGCTCCGCAGCGGCCTTCGGGGTGGCGGCGGTGGTCGTTCAGGACCGTCACGCCCCCGATATCACCAGCGCTATGGCCAAAGCGGCCTCGGGCGCGCTGGAACGAGTCGCGCTGGTCCGCGTCACCAATCTGGCCCGGACCATGGACAAGGCCAAGGCTGCCGGATTCTGGTGCATTGGACTGGACGGTCATGCCAGTGCGACACTGGGCGAGGCCGACATGGGCGGCAAGGTGGCGCTGGTGCTGGGTTCCGAAGGGTCGGGCCTGCGCCGTCTGACCCGCGAGAGTTGCGATTTTCTGGTCAAAGTGCCGATCAGCGGTGCGGTGGAAAGCCTGAACCTGTCCAATGCCGCCGCCATCGCCCTGTACGAACGGGTCAGAGAATAAAGCGAAGCCCTTGCCCGAAGCGAAAAGGCAGGTTATACGAGGGCCGAATTTAAGAATAACAGCCGGCATAGCTCAGTTGGTAGAGCACCTGATTTGTAATCAGGGGGTCGGGGGTTCGAATCCTCCTGCCGGCACCATTAAAAAAAACGCCTTAGTAGGAAACTGCTAGGGCGTTTTTTTTACTTAAGTGTCACAGCCCAACAACGAGGATACAGCGTGGTTCAGCCTTTACTGGATCGGAAACTTGCCGCGACATCGCAAGGCGGCTGTGTCCTGGCTATGCCTCCTGCGTTGGAGGGTAATCGTAGGGCCAGCGTGACGGGGTGTCGTTGTGGGAAAAAGGTCGGTTTTTGACCCGGCTCGAACCTTCTTGTGATCTGTGCTTCCAAGGTTGTCAGCTGGCCCTAATATAAATAGGGGATAAGGGTTTTGGATTTTTTGCGAAACTCACTGAATTGAGAGCCGTATTTTCCGGCCAAGTAGGCTTCCTTGCTGGGGATAATAAATAGGATGAAGTTGAGGCCCATTAACAAGGGAATAACAAGCATTAAAAACCGACCCGTGACCAGGGCAAGCCCGAAAAAAAGAACCACATCACCGAAGTAATTTATATTTCTTGAAATCCTGAATAGTCCATATATGTAGAGACGTCCCATGTTGGCCGGATCAGATTTAAACTGCTGGCGCTGGTATTCAGACCAAGTATTGAGAAAAGAGCCCGTAATATATAGAGCCAAGCCGGTGAATTCCAGCGGGCCAAGCGGCTGCGAGTTGGCTCCACCCTCCTGGCCTATAACCAGAATAACAAATGTCATCAAAGGGGTGACAATGAGAGATTCGAACCAAATGAATTTTCTTTTCAAGAAGAACATAATGGTCAACGTGACCCGTAACACGTACACGGCCAGACACATAAATACCAATCCTCGTCGGGCAGGATCACCGTTAAGAAGATGAGGTTCAAACCAATTCGGTACGGGGGTCATCAATGGGAACATCATCCACAAGAGGGCCGTCAAAGCCGCCGAGAGCATTCCTAAGAACAGGCATTTGGGGGCAAGGGATGCATCATGTAGGTTCAGAAAAAACATTCTTCATTGTAGACCACAAAAAGTCCTTCATCATTGATCAGCATCATTGATGTGTTAAGGGTTATCCTTGATAATCTGATTTCTCAATAGCCCATAATTAATATAGTGGATATACTTATGGATCGGTCACGGATCATTCTGTTGTTGATTGCAGCAACAGCGGCTATCGGCATTTGGTTATGGCTTTCCCCGCCACGTTCATTGCTCAATTACATGAAGCCGGTAGACCTCGAAGACCCGGTCGCCGCTGGCAAGGCCGTGATCGCCAAATACGGATGTCGAAAATGCCACGTGATCGGCGAAGAGGGGAATCCATTAAAGGCCCCTAATCTAAACAATGTTACGGCTCGTCACGATCCGATCGTGTTACGATTATGGCTACAGAATCCTCGCTCCATCAAATGGAAGACTCTCATGCCGGATTTTCGCCTCTCCGATCCTGAGATTGAAGCGATTATATCATATTTGAGTACATTGAATCATTCGGGCGATTAGTTTTATGCGATCCTTAAACACCACTAGATAACCGGGGTCTATTTCTGGCTGAGACTGATGAAGAACGCCCCCTGCCTGCCGTCACTCCACGGCCTTGACAATATCGGCGAAAACCCTGTCCAGTTCCTCGGCCACGGGCACCAGATCCGGTGCATTGAATACCGCCAGGGCATGGCTCGGTAAATGATAGGTCAGGCGCGTTGTGCCGGCCCCCAACCGGGTCAGGTAGAACCTTAGCGGCGCATCGCTGCCGGCGGCGGCGCCGGCCTGCATCATGCGAAGGGTTAGTGCCGGCTCATAGACGGTAATAATTTCGGTATCCTTCGCGACCACTTCGATGGTCTGGATGCTGCATTTTCCACAAGCGCCGTCGAGAACCCGCAATCCGCTATTGGCGATGGCGCTGACCAGCCGTGCCCGGAAAACATCAGGAGGAAGACTGCTGTCAAGGGTGCGGATGCCCGCATCCATCGTTTCATGGCGACAAGCAAAAAGGCCGATAACAAAAAACAAGGGTGCGAAGCGGCGAAAATAGTCCATCGGTCATATGAACCGAATTAGCCTGAAATAAAAAGCCTCAAAGCGATCCGTTCGGATCAATTGGAGAAGCGGAAGCTTCAAAAACACCCCTACTCCACATAAAGCCCGCAGGTTTTTGGATCGACGCCGAGGCGGGAGCATAGGGAAACTATTTCTATGTGATCGGCGGCGATGACGTCGTCACCCTGGCCGTGCTCGATTTCGCTGATGGCGCAGCAAATGCGGATGATCAGGGTTTTCATCTCTTCATCAATTGCCGTTTCCAGTAACGTCGCCAGGGCCTTTTCGTGCCCGGACTGGGGGTTATCAAGGATGTTGTCGGAAAAATCGTTGAACAGGTCTACCGCTTCATGGGGATCGAAGATTTTCAGGGCTTCCAGGGTTTCAAGAATCTGATCGACTCGCACCCTCTCGCCCAAGGATACCCTGCCATCGGCCGTCGCCACCAGTGCGCAGGCGGCCATGGTCGCGTTCAGGAACGGCCGATTGCGATTGCGTTCCAGCGCTTCCTGAAAGTTGTCGATCAAGGTGTTGAGAAAGCTCATGTCGCGGTCCCTTCTTATTGCAAATTGATAATAAGGGGAATCCGGGCATCTACAACGCAAAAAAAGCCGGTTCACCTGTCGTTCATGTTATTGCCCATAGATTGCCTGTATATTCCTGGTTAAGCTGTTAGCTGGGTGGGATTGACTTTAACATTCTGACGGGAACCCGATATATGAATACCGATAAAAGCACCCCGAAAAACAAAATGAGCCAGCGCAAAGCACGGGCCATCCTTGGATTGGCTGCAATTGCCATATACGCGGCGCCGACCCTGATGAAACTTAACCCGGCGGCGGCATCCGGAGGCGGTGGTCTGCTGTCGCAAGATCCGACGGTTGTCAAGGAATGCAGTGATTGTCACGTTCCCTACTCTCCCAAACTTCTTTCGTCCAGTTCGTGGCGCAAGATCATGGGCGATCTGGGGAATCATTTTGGCGAGGACGCCAGCCTGAAAAAGGAAACCCGGATGAGGGTGGAAAATTATCTGGTTCGTAACGCTGGCAGGGGCGGCGACGGTTCGATCCGCATATCCCAGGCGCGCTGGTTCAAACGTGAACATCATGGCGATATCACCAGACACAAAGCCAAATCGTGGAGCAACTGCATGGCCTGTCATCGCTAATACTGTAGCGTTGCGCAAGCCTCTGCCACGTTCTAGAATCCATGGGTCATGACAACCCGCAGCGATATCCATATTGCGGCGCTGAAAAAACAATTGCAGGCTCAGCGCTTGGAAATTCTCGCCGACGCCGCGTCCAGCGAGCAGGCTCGTCAGCCTGTCGAACTGGATCAGACGTCGGTCGGGCGGTTGTCGCGTATGGACGCCCTGCAGGATCAGGCCATGGCGCTGGAAACGGACCGTCGCCGCAAGGTCGAGATTGTGCAAATTGAAGCGGCGCTAAAGCGCATCGATGAGAACAGCTTCGGTGAGTGTCAAAGTTGTGGCGAGGATATCGCCGCAAAACGCCTGAAAATCGATCCGACAGCCGTGGTTTGCATCGATTGCGCAAATTAAGGCCTTCTCAGGCCATACCTTCGCCGAAAGCCATATCAAGAGGGCGCACTGGGGCGATGTGCAGTGACCCATTGCTACCGCGCAAGACTTCTGCCTCGATATTGTAGACCTCGCCGACCATCTCCCGGGTCAGGACCGCCTCGCTATGATCGTCGGCAATCAAACGCCCTGCCTTGAGAAACAAGATGCGTTCCGCAAAGCGGGCAGCCAGCGATAAATCGTGCATTACCAATATCACGGTCATTCCTTCCTCGCGGACCAGTTCGCCAAGATCGTCGAGAACCAACATCTGCCGAAACAGGTCAAGTGCGCTGGTCGGTTCATCAAGCAGGAGTATCCGGGGGGCGCGATACAATGCCTGGGCCAGCCCCGCCAATTGCCGCTGGCCGCCACTCAAGGTGTCCAGCGTTCGTTGCCCCAGGTGCCTGATGCCAAGCCGGTCAAGCTTTTCACTGGCCTCGTTGAGGTCCTTGTCCGATACCTGCCAACCAAGCTGTTCATGGCGACCCATAAGAACCGCTTCGAGAACCGTTAAACCGGCCCTGGCCAGCCCATCCTGTGGCAAGTAAGCCACCGACGAAAGGATTTCACTTCGCTTCCCGCTACGCCGGGAACAAGCAGTATGGATACTTTCCCTGCGTCCAAGAGTATCTTCCATAATCACGCTGCCCGATGCGTTTACGAGGCCGGAAATGGCCTTTAGCAGAGTCGATTTACCGGCCCCGTTTGGTCCCAGAACGGCGACCTTCTCACCAGGCTTAAGGGAAAAATCGATATTTTCCAACACCGGCGAGGCACCATAATGTACTGATAAGTCACGGACTTCGAGCTTCATGTCAGCCCCCCTTTATTGCGTAAAATCAGTAAGAAAAGAAAAGGCACGCCAATCACAGCGGTGACGATGCCGATGGGAATCATCGCGCCCGGTGAAATGATCTTCGACAGGATGGAGGCGCAAACCATGATAAAAATCCCGCAGAATGCAGAAAGCGGGATCAGGTAACGCTGATCCTCGCCGACCAGCCCCCTTGCGATATGGGGTGCGACCAGACCGATGAACCCGATGGTGCCGACGAATGACACGGCCCCGGCCGTCAACAAAGAGATCAACACCAACATGCGCAACCGCAACCGCTCCACCGGCAATCCCAGGCTTCGTGCGTTTTCATCTCCCATGCCCAGCGCCGTTAACTTCCAGGTGTCGCGTATCAGGAAAGGAAGAACCGCTACAAAAATGGCGCCGCTGACCATGAACGACGTCCAGTTAGCCTTGAGCAAACTACCGAACAGCCAGAAAACGATTTCCTGAAGAATTTCCGGTGAAGCCATGTATTGAATCAGCGATTGCAGGGACTGGAAAAGAAACAGCATGGCGATTCCCGCCAGCACCAACACATTGGGCGAGACACCCCGGGCCCTGCCAATTGCCCAGACCCCGAGACTGGCGGAAAGTGCGCTGATAAAAGCCATCAATGGCACGCTTGCCCAACCGATGAAAGGCAGGCTGATGCCAAAAAGGATGGCCACAGCCGCACCAAACCCGGCTGCGGCAGAAATGCCCAACGTATAAGGGCTGGCCAGGGGGTTTCTCAAGATCGTCTGCATCTCAACACCGGCCACAGCCAGCGAAGCGCCGACGACGACCGCCGTCAATGTCATTGGCAATCGAATATCCCAGACGATCACCAACATCTGGCTGCCTTGATACGCGCCGGGGCGCGTCAACACAGACCAGACGTCGCTGAGCGGTAGAAACGAAGGACCGATGGCGATATCGCTCAGGATTGCCACAAGCACCATCCCAAACCCGCAGCAAAGCGCCATTATGCGCTGCCATTGCGCCGCACGGTAACCTTCAATGATAAGCCTTGATGTGACCATATAACACCTCCGCAAAGAGCCTGAAAAATGGGGGATCAGTACGAATGTTTGTACCGATCCCCACTTCCGCAGACCTAACCGTTGCTTCTTAATCGATACGAGTCATGAACGAGCCCTGCGCCTTGATTGGCAGATAGCGCTCATAGAAACGACGGTGATTTTCTTGTGGATCGACATCCTTAAAGGCTTCCGGATACAACGCCTTGGCTAAGTATTGAAGGAAGGCATAGTCATACAAAGTGCGTGCTCCACCGTGATAAAGCGCAAGCACGTGTCTTGATTTGACCGCGTCCAGCCCGGACCAGCCCGGTCGGCCCAAATATGTAGCGAGGCGCGCCTTGGTTTCCTTGATATCAACGCCGAAGCCCATCAACACCGCCTTGTCGTTCTTTACCCAGTAGGACCCCGGAATCAGAATGAGTTCGGGGTTCTCAGAAAGGACGTATTCAGGATTAAGAGGGCCGGTTCTTTCGATTTTACCGTCGGCAATATTCTTGCCGCCCGCTAAATTGATGACACCGCCCCACATGTAACCCTTGCCATAGGAATTTCCGTATTCCCCGGCTCCTTTGTTACCAAGTTCGACATAAACCCGCTTGGTGGCACCGCCCGCCTTGGCGATACGGGCAGTTACGTCATCAACGGCCGCTTTGTATTCATCCGCTAATGTTTGTGCCCTCTGCTCGCTGCCCATGACCTTGCCAATGACCAAAGTGCTTTTGACGTGAGTGGGAACGGTCTGGGCGTTATAATCGACGACGACGACAGGAATACCCGCAGCCTCCAAACGATTCACCGTCTCACCCAGAGCTTTAAATTGCCAGGCAGCGAGAAGTGCCACATCGGGACGCAACGAAATGGCTAGTTCCAGATTGAAGGATGCGTTGTCAGTGCCGCCAATGTCCGCAAGTTTGTCGATCCTGGGAATCACTGCCGAATAGGCCTTCCATTGCGAATTGCGCCAGTTGTGCCAAGCGCCCTTGCTGATGCCGACCACCCGCTCGTAAGCGCCGGATCCAGTGATCGCCAGAAAGTCTTCAAAATAAAACCCCAGCAACACACGCTGGGCAGGAGCCGCAAGCACCCGTTCGCGCCCAAGAACATCCGTCACCTTTATTTCCGCTTTAGCGTGGCCGCTAAACAATATCGTCGTCAGGGTGAGCCCTAAAATGACAAGTATTTTCTTTTTCATTATTCAATTCTCCAATTATATCCAAGGAGCTCCGCCCTTTGCAGGCAGGCTACAGTTATGGCTGAGAGGGAAGATTTCCCTGTTTGATTTGGTTTCGGGAGAATCGTCCTCCCTTGTCTGTCAATTTGTTTCATACGCCACAAACTTGCCGTCATCACCCGCCTTCACGACGAAGGAATGGCCAACAAACAGGTTGTGACTTAAGGAATCAAATGGACCAGACCGGAGGAGCTTGTGAGCCTACAGGCTTGAGAGAAAAAGAGGCGACGACTCGATCTGAGTCGGAAAAACCCAACAGTTGAACATTGACGTATGCGAGATCCAGCGCAACGGTTTCAACAGCCGGCGCACAAAGAAATGCATGATTGAGCGGCAGACAGAACGCACAATAACCGCCAGACGACCTTTTAACCGGTTCAGACTCTCCCTTTTCATCCAGGCGAATAAGCTTGAGCCCGTTAGCCGTGCAGATAACCAGCACATCTTCGCGATCTGTCAGCGGAGAAGCAGCGTTCGCTATACCTGAAGACAGGCCTGGGAGAATAGCTGTCGAAAAGACATTAAGTAAAAGAAGGCCAATAACAGACCAGGAAACGAATTTTTGCGCCTGCAGCCTGACTGACCGATGCAGTATCCCCTTCCTAATTTTGTCAAACAACAATGTCACAGGCGTCCGCCCTCTCCCTGCCTTTAGCTCTTCATGCACCCAAGTGGTGCCGAAAAGCATGACCTTGATACTGTGGGAGATATATGCGCTTCGCCTTGACCGGCATCAAATCCATCAACACTGGAAAATTAATCTACAGGAAATTCAGTTCTTCCCAGGCTTCCGAGTTGGAATGAAGTTCCGATTGCTCTTTTAAGTATTCCAGAATATCACCGACACTAACCAACCCCTTTAGGTTGCCATATTCAACGACTGGCATGTGACGGAAGCGCCCCTCGTGCATCTTGCGCATGATGTCCCGGGCGTCGTCAGAAGGCAGGCATGTACTGACATCCCGCGTATACAGGTCTTCTACCGCCAGTGTCGCAATGGTGTCGGTGTTGATGGCCACGGCGCGGACGATATCGCGCTCGGAAATAACGCCCATCACACGCCCGCCTTCGCTACAAACGACAACCAATCCAACACGACGGTCAGACATCAGGCGCGCGACATCCACAACCGACGCTTCCGGTAAGGTCGTCAGGACTTCGGTTCCCTTGGTCCTGACAATTTCTCCAACACTCATGGCCTCAACCTTTCGTGTTATTATAAACCCCAAACAGACACATCATTCACGCATAAACTGTACTTTATTAAATTAATTGCCACAATGCCGCTATCAAGCCTGCTTGTTCCGGCGCATGAAAAACAGTCCAATGCTGAGCCCAACCGCGACGGCAATAAACAGGATGATACGGTTAAATGACTGCCCCGAATCAAGCATCCAGCCCAGCGCCACCGGTGATATGGCGGTGGCGAATACCATCATTGCAGAAGTCATCGCCTTGATCGCCCCAAGATGGGAAACACCGTAAGATTCGGCCCACATGGCATTAACGACAACACCGCTAGCCCCTGTCGTTAAAGCCGCATTCGCCAGATAAAACACCGCCACCCAAGGTGTATCGATGGTGCCTAATGCAATCAACCCGGCCAACAGAGGCATCAAATAATAGACCAACAATTTGAACGCCCCGAAGCGATCAACCAGGAAACCGGAGGCCACAGAACCGGCGACATGCACGAGGGCATAAACAACAAACGCCGTCGCCAGCCACGAAAGTGTCCAGCCCTTGGCTGCGGCCAGGGCCGCCTGATGGAAAAACAGTCCCGTCAACACGAACGGCGGCATCAACACGCCGGGCAAGACCAAGTGAAAATTCCTGTCGCCCAGAACATCGCGTCGGGACCACTGACGGGCGCTGGCGTGCCGGGATTGCTGCTGGTCGTTGATATGTGCTTTCAAGCGGGCGTCCCGCGCGCCATGCCCTTTCAGAAGCCACAACAACACGGGTAACCCGACGCACAAGATGAAGATGCCTGAAGCGGCCCATGTTTGCCGCCAACCGATGGCCGCCATGGCCACAACGGCGGTCATGGGGAACAAGGCTTCACCGATGGGCGCGCCAAGACCGGCGAAGCTCATTGCCCGGCCCCGCTGTCGATCAAAATAACGGCCCATGGTCGTCATCGCCGCATGCGACATCAGGCCCTGACCGCACAAGCGCAGGCCAAATATTGCCACGGCTAAAACAGGAAGGCTGGTGGCGCCACTTAACAAACCAGCCGAAACGGCCAGGCCGACACTCAGCAAAGTTGCGTACAGGCGCAGGTCGATATCATCAATGCGACGACCAATACCAACCAGAATCACGGCACTGGACAGGGTGGCGCTAGAATAAACCAGACCAAAACCGGCATGGGACAGGGAGAACACTTGGCGCAATTCCGCCCCGTACAGCGAGATGTAGAAGGTCTGGCCAAAATTGGACAGCACCATCAAAGCCAGGCCAAATCCCAGAAACCTACTGTTCTCGCGAACGAAAGAAAGGGTGTTATTCGACATGATCCTTGGTTTTCAGGAAGCGGATATCCGGCCAATCCTTGGCCCCGCGTTCCAGATGCCAGGCATTGCGGGCCAGATACACCGGCGCGCCGTCGTGATCCTGGGCCACCGCAGTCGAATTTGCATCGAGAAATTTTTTCATCGCCGCATTATCATCGGCCTCAACCCAGCGCGCCGTGAACAGACTAGTCGACTCAAAATGGACAGGGACTTCGAATTCGGTACGGATACGGTCGGCCATGACTTCGAACTGCAAGGGACCGACTGCGCCAACGATCCAGTCGGCGCCGATCGTTGGTTTAAATACACTGGCCGCCCCTTCTTCAGCCAATTGCTGCAATGCGCGGCCCAGGTGCTTGGCCTGCAGGGGATCGTTGGGACGGGCGGATTTAAGATATTCCGGGGCGAAACTGGGAATACCCGTAATGCGCAAGTCCTCGCCCTCGCTCAAGCCATCGCCGATGCGAAGCGCCCCATGATTGGGAATGCCGATAATATCACCGGGCCATGCCTCTTCGGCCAGTTCCCGGTCCTGGGCCAGAAACAACACCGGATTATGGATCGACATGACCTTACCAGAGCGAATGTGTTTCAGCTTCATACCGCGCTTGAAATGCCCCGAACATAAACGGACAAAGGCGATTCGGTCGCGGTGTTTGGGGTCCATGTTGGCCTGAATTTTGAAAACGAAACCACTGACTTTGTTTTCGGTCGGCTCAATCAGCCGCGTCGCCGATGGCTGCGGACGGGGTGGTGGGGCCATCTGGGAAAGACCATGCAGCAACTCGCGAACGCCGAAATTGTTAACGGCGCTACCAAAGTAAACGGGCGTCAGGTGGCCCTCAAGAAATGCCTGCCTGTCGAAAGGCTTACACAGGCCCCTGGCCATTTCGACTTCTTCACGTAAAGTCGCCAGGGCATGGGCAGGCAGCAAGGTTTCCAACTTGGGATCGTCCAATCCCAGGCACGCCTCGCCCACCTCCGGCAAGCCTTGCTTGGCCCCCTTGTCGATCAGAATAAGACGGTCATTAAACAGGTCGTAACAACCGAGAAATTCCCGGCCCATACCAATCGGCCATGTTGCCGGTGTGACATCCAGGGCCAGAGTCTGCTCGACCTCGTCCAGCAAATCAAAAGGATCGCGGGATTCCCGATCCAACTTGTTGATAAAGGTCGTGATCGGCATGTCGCGCAGGCGGCACACCTCGAACAGCTTGCGAGTCTGTATTTCGATACCCTTGGCGGCATCGAGAACCATCACCGCGCTATCAACGGCGGTCAGGGTCCGATAAGTGTCCTCGCTGAAATCTTCATGGCCAGGGGTATCGAGCAGGTTGAAGGTGTTTTCCTCGAAGCCGAATGTCATCACCGACGAGGCCACAGAAATGCCACGCTCGCGCTCGACCTTCATCCAGTCAGAATGGGCCCGACGTTGCTCGCCTCTGGCCTTGACGGCCCCGGCAAGCTGAATAGCGCCACCGAATAACAACAGTTTTTCGGTCAACGTCGTCTTACCGGCATCGGGATGGGAGATAATCGCGAAAGTACGCCGACGCGCAACATGGTCGTTTAATAAAGTCATATCAATTCATGCTCTAGAGCTCAGGAAACAAGGGGGATTTAGCCTTTTTCGATGCAAACAACCAGTTCTTTTTTAAACCACGCAAATACTGAAATATACTTCCGCTTGTTGCTTTTAGATGGAAATGATAAAGTTTGGCGTTAGATATTGTATCTCAGGGGTGGCAACGGAAATGCAGGAATCTACGCAAAAAGAACGGAATGACGCTGGCAGACGGCAGAAAACGGAACGTCGCTTGAAAGATTTCCGTACCGGCGACGAGCGCCGCAATGAAATCAACCGTCGCCAGGATATGATTGGCGTTATGGATCCAGAAGATCGTAGCAACAATGAGCGGCGTACCGATCAACAACAACGCTGCGAAAGCCGCCGCAAGAGCATTCGCCGCAGCGAGCGCGAGCGCCGCGACGCTTAACAGCTATATCCGGTGCCGCCACCAGGTTTTGGAACTGATTGAAAAGACCGGCTCGTAGTGGTGGATTGTTTTGGCCTCGACGACCTGCTTGATCTGATTGTCCAGAACATACGTCTTGCCATTGACGAAGGCCACCATAATGGCGTGGCCGACCTTCAGGTTCAAATCCTTGACGGCGACGACCCGGACCTCGTTCTCCTTGAAACCCAACAACCTGAGTGACAGGTACTTGATGATCGCGTAGTCCTCGCAATCGCCAAACTTGGCCATAAATTCCCCGGGCGTCGCCCAGTAGTCCTTTTCGCCCCAGTTATTCTGATCGGTAATATATTTGGCCTTGTTCATGCGTGCGTTGATTTCCTTAATCAACGTCAACTTGTCCTTGCCCTTTTGTTTACCCAGATATTTCATCCAGCCGTCATAATGGCACTTGTTCAACTTCGCTGATTTGCAATCGCCTGTGCCCTTGGCGGCTTTTTCCTTGGAAAAACGGGCTAACGCCTTATTCCATTTCTTGAACGGTTTCAAATTTGTCGAAGGAGTTTCCTTGCTGTTGAAAAAACTCGGCGTGGCCGATGCCGCTTGCGCGAGAGAGGGCAAGGAAAAAACAAAGGTAAGGGCCAGCAGCCCCCCCGCGAGAGAAGCACAACGAACAGCACGAAAAGTATCTGATTTCAGATCGAGCACTGAAGAATGCCTTACCAGTAAAATGAAATAACGCAGCATTTATGGACTATACCTTTTTATGCGGAATTGCAGCAAGCCGTTCCCCCTGCGATCAAGAGATCGTGAGGTATTGTTTTTATAGATAAATATTCAATTGCCCCTTGCGTCGGGTCGTTGAACTCGCAAGAATCCAAATTAGAATTCAAAGGGAGGGAAAAAATGGCGGAAACGGCTAGCCCAGAAGAAAAAACCCCCAGGAGAGTGAACAAGATTGCGCTCGGAATTGGTGTGGGCATGGTCGCGGTTATGGCCGCCGCTGTCTACTTCACCTTCTATTTCGTCGAACAGGAACGCCAGCGCGCCTTGCTGGAATGGCAAGTGCGCTTAGGCATCGTCGCAGACAGCCGTACCGCCGCCGTCAACGAATGGGTTGACGCCAATTTCGCCGTCATTCGCGAATTGGCCGAAAATTCCTCGTTACAAATTTACATGGACGAACTGGCCATGAGCGAAGGCGACAAGGAAGGCGTTACCGACGAAGCGGCGCAGGCCGGGTACCTGCGCAACCTTCTGGTCGCCACATCTGATCGCAGCGGCTTCAAACCGCCCGATGATGTTGGTCAGGTTAACGCCAATGTCGAGCGCGCCGGAGTCGCCGGTCTTGGCCTGGTTGATTCCGACGGCAGGGCGATTGTCAGTTCCGCCGGCATGCCGCCCATTTCCGGCAAGGTCCGTACCGCCGTGGCCAAGGCCCTGAACGGTGAACCTGCCCTGATCGATGTCTTCCTGGGCGCCAGTAACCTGCCAACCATTGGATTCGCCCTGCCCATTTATGGCATACAGTCCGATCAGGGGGCCCAGGGTATCGGCGCCGTCGTCGGCATCCGCACCATTGACGAAGGCCTTTTCAACCGCCTGAAACAACCCGGAGAAGAATCCAAAACAGCCGAGACCTATTTTGTCCGCAAAACCGGGGCGACCGTCGAATATCTGTCGCCGCTTGCCGATGGAACCCTGCCCCTGAAACGCTCATTCGCCTTCGACACACCCAATCTGGCGGCCTCTTTTGCCATCGAACAACCGGGCGGGTTCACCAGCGCCATGGATTACGCAGGCACCGAGGTTCTGGTCACATCGCGCCCGATCGCAGACCTGCCCTGGGTGCTTGTGCGAAAGATTGCGCGCTCGGAAGCCCTGGCGGGGACTGAAACCCGACTCAAGACGATTCTGATCGTTTTTGTCCTGATTATCATCGGCGTCACCGTCGCGATTATCGCCGTATGGCGACATGGCAGTTCGATCCGGGCCCAGGAAGCGGCCGAAAAATCCCGTATTGCAGCCGAACGCTTTGAAAATATGACCAAGTTCATGAATTTGGTCACCAACTCCCAACCGACGGAAATTTTTGCCGTTACCGGCGACACAAAATACACCTTCGCGAACGAACCGGCCGCCCGCGCCGCCGGAATTTCTGCCGATGATCTGCGTGGCAAAACCATGGCCAGCATCATGGGGCCGGTCAAAGGCGGTTTTTACGGTAAAATAAACGAAGCCATCCTCGCCAGCTTCGCCCAGTCGGACGACACCGAATCCGAACGCCAATCCCATATCCATACCTTCGGTGAAGACGACGAGCTGCAAGTCCTTAAAACGGACCATATTCCACTGCGCGGTGATCTGGATTATCCGCCCGGTGTCTTAATGGTGATGGAAGACATCACACAATACACCCTGGAACGCCGCAAAAACGAATTGATGATGCGACAATTGATCGACTCACTGATTGGCGTTGTCGAACGTCGCGACCCCAACAGCAGCCATCAATCGGCCCGCATTTCTGAAATAGCCAGTGCCATCGCCCGCGAGATGGAAGTCTCTGATGATGAAGTCAAGACCGTCGATATCGCAGGATCGCTGATTAACCTTGGCCGTATCTTCATTCCCAACCAGGTTCTTGCCAAAAGCGGGGATTTAAGCGCCGACGAACAAGCCCTGTTCGACAATTGCTATAAAGACAGTGTGGCGCTGCTAAAGGACGTGGAATTCCAGGGCCCCGTTGTCGACACCATTTCGCAAACCGGCGAATTCTGGGACGGCTCAGGGCCACAAGGGTTAGCGGGAGAAGAAATCCTGCACCCGGCCCGTATCCTGTCTGTCGCCGTCGCCTTTATCTCGCTTGTCAATCCACGTGTCGGGCAGCCCCCGGTTAGTTTCAACGTTGCCGCTTCCCAGTTGATGTTGCTGAACGACAGCCGTTTTGACCGCAAGCCTGTTTCGGCATTGATTAATTATCTGGATAATCGCGGTGGGGCTGAAAAATTCAAGGACCTCGGGAAAAGTTCTTGAACCAAAAATTTGTGGATAGAACTTAACCCATGCCAGCCCCCGTCGACACACTTAAGCACAAAAAAAGCGATACATGGGAGGCGGCAATCGCCTTCCATCGCCGGGGTAAACTGGCCGAAGCCGAAGCACAGTACTGGAAGCTTCTGCTCGAACGATCCGACGACGATGACCTGCTGATCAACCTTGGTTCCGCCCTTAGCGGACAGGAAAAATTTAGCCAGGCTATTTTATGCTTTCGTCGCGCTATCGCGATCAACCCCGAAAACTGGCGCTCGCACGGCAATCTCGGCAATGCCTTTAGACGCGTGGACAAGCTGGACCGGGCCCAGGCCAGCTACCAGCACGCCATCGCCATCGACGATAGCATTGCCATGCTTCACTATTACCTGGGGGACACCTTGCGACGAAAGGAGAAACTGACAAGGGCCGCTTCCAGCCTGAGAAAAGCCTTGGAATTGCAACCCGACTATATCGATGCATTCATCGCCCTTTCGGCCATTGAAGAAACCACAGGAAACCATGATCAAGCCAGAAAAACCCTGCTCGAAGGGATGTCCCTGCGCCCATACTACACCGAGATTTGCCCGGGCAAGGCCCTGGCCAGGACGTTACTGTTTTTTGGTCTTGAAGATTGTCGCTTTCGCTTAAACGAAAATTTTAATATCAAAATTTCCGGTGGCCATTTCCTGACAACTGAACTTTTGCGGCGACAAAAATTCACCAAGAATCATTACCATATTACCGACGAGAACTTACTGTCCGACATCTCGTCCCTTCCGCCCCACGATCTGATAGTCAATACCATCGCCTGTCCCGACCGCGAGCGCAATTCCCTGGAAATCCTGTCTCGATATTTACGGGAAAATGCGCACGCGCCATTGATCAACGCGCCAAAACAGGTTTTGCAAACCACCCGAAATGAAAATTACACCCGCCTGCACAATATGCCCGGAATGACCTTCCCCCTTACCCTACGTGCGAAACGTCTGCGCCTCTTCCAAACCATAGAAAAATCCGGTTTATCGTTCCCGATCATCTTACGCAGGGTGGGAACCCAATCCGCCGTCAGCACCCAAAAAATAGAGACATCTGACGCCATCGCGGATTACCTGGATACCACCGAAGGCGATGAGTTCTACGCTATTGAGTTCATCGACTGTCGCTTTAAGGAAAAATACTTCCGCAAACTAAGGCTGTTCTGCATCGACGGGAAGCTTTACCCCGCGGTTTGTCATATTGACGCCGTGTGGAATGTCCATGGCGGTAACCGCAAAACCCTGATGAAGAAAAATCCCTGGATGCAAGACGAGGAAAAGCATTTCCTGGAAAACTATACGGCCTATATCGGGATTGAAAATCGTCGTCGGCTTGAAAGCCTGCATGCCATCATAGAACTGGACTTCTACGGCATCGATTTCACACTCATGGAAGACAATTCGATTCTTATTTTCGAATTGAACGCGGCCATGCGACATAGCTTCGTTCATGCCGAAACACTGCCCTACCTGACCCCGTACTTAAGCAAGATATCAGACGCGTTCGAGGCCATGGCATTAAGGAAAATGACGGCGCGGTAGCTTACGCCACCGCGCTTGATAGGCTTAGCTACCTTGGATGTCACCGCTGCCGCTGGTATCAGTGTGATGCTGGGTGACAGAATAACCACCATCGTCATTGTGCTCCACCCTCAAGGTATCAGCGTCGGCACCCTTGACTTTGACCTGGACCTGATCAGTGCTGCCAGACCCGAAAGTGACGACCGCATCATCGCCGTCCTGGGTGACGGTACCTTGATCAAACCAGGTCCCTTCGAACTCCATCGTGTCGCCAACACCGAAGTCATTGATGGTGTCAGAACCGTCACCAGCGTGGAAGACGAAGGTATCATTTCCGTCGCCACCCCACAGGTTATCGTCACCGGTACCGCCGTCCAGGGTATCATCGCCAGCACCGCCGGTCAGGGTATCATCACCGGCACCGCCGGAAAGACTGATATCGGCATCGTCATCGAATTCACCGGTTACCGTGATGGTATCGTTGCCATCACCACCGGAGACATCGACATCGGCGTCGTCGTCAAAGTCGCCACTGACCGTAATGGTATCGTCACCAGCGCCGCCCGAGATATCGATATCGGCGTCGTCGTCAAAATCACCGGTGAGCTTAATGGTGTCGTCGCCAGCACCGCCAGTGACCGTAACGTCATCGTCAAATTCACCGGCAAGGGTAATGGTATCGTCACCCTCACCGCCATCAACGCTTACATCATCATCATAATCGCCCTTCAGCTTAATGGTATCATTGCCAGCACCGCCGGTGACGGTGACATCATCGTCGAAATCACCATGCAGATGGATATTATCATCACCCGCGCCGCCGTTGACCGTCACATCGTCGTCGTATTCGCCGTGCAATTTGATGCTGTCGTTGCCATCACCGCCAGAGACAGTGACATCGGCGTCATCGTCATATTCGCCGGAGAGGGCGATGGTATCGTTGCCGGCGCCACCATTAATGGTGACACTATCGTCGTAATCCCCCGAAAGGGTGATGCTGTCATCCCCGGCCCCGGTGGTAACGGTAACGTCGTCATCATGGTCGCCGGAAAGAACGATCGTTTCACTGGGCGGTGTCACGCTAACAGTGACCGTCTTACTGGCCGGTGTTGAAGCAGTGCCGTCCGTGACATCATAATTGATGTTCATCGTGCCATCATAGTTGGCGTCCGGGGTAAAGGTGAACGAACCGTCAAGATTAGCAACCAAAAGCACGCTGTTAATGGTCAGGTTGGTGACGCTCAACGTATTGTTTGTATCGGCATCCGTATATCCGGCCAACAAATCCGCAAGGGTGAGCGTGATCGTCCCATCCGCAGCAGAGGACAAATTATCCAGTCCGGCGCTGCCCGTCAGTGTCGGTGCGTCATTACTGCCGGTGATGGTCACCGTAACAGGTGTCGAGGTGCCGTCAGCAGAGATGACATTGAAAGTCTCGGTAGCCGTTTCACCAGCGGCAAGTGACTGGATTGAAGTATTGTCAGCCGTATAAGACCAGGTGCCATCGGCATCGACAGAGAAGCTACCGTGCGTACCAGCCGTACCGGTCTGTGCCCTGAATACGTTTTCACCCGCATCGACATCGGTAATAGCGAGCTGGCCACCCGTGGTCAGCGTACCGTCTTCAACCACATCGCCAGCCGTGCCGCCGGTGATCGTCGGCGCGTCATTGGTGCCGGTGATCGTGACCTGAACCGGGGTCGAGGTACCGTCAGCCGAGATCACATTGAAAGTTTCAACCGCCGTGACGCCTGCGCCCAGAGACTGGATCGAGGCGTTGTCGGCGGTATAAGACCAGGTACCATCCGCATCGACACTGAACGTGCCGTGCGTACCAGCCGTACCGGTCTGCGCCGTGAACACGCTCTCGCCAGCATCGGCGTCGACGATGTTCAACTGACCGCCCGTGGTTAGAGAACCGTCTTCGAACACGTCGCCAGAAGCCGAACCGGTAATTGTCGGAACATCATTGGTGCCGGTGATGGTCACCGTAATGGTTTCCGTCGCCGTGCCGTCAGCAGAAACGACATTGAAGGTTTCTGTCGCCGTCACGCCTGCGCCCAAAGACTGGATCGAGGCGTTGTCAGCGGTGTAGGACCAGGTGCCATCGGCATCGACACTGAACGTACCGTGTGTACCAGCCGTGCCGGTCTGCGGGGCGACCGTGCTCTCGCCCGCGTCCGCATCGACGATGTTAAGTTGACCACCCGTGGTCAACGAACCGTCTTCGAACACGTCGCCAGCTGCCGCGCCGGTAATCGTCGGAACATCATTGGTACCGGTAATGGTCACTGTCACCGGAGTTATCGTGCCGTCGGCAGAAACAACATTGAAAGTTTCTATGGCTGTCGCGCCTGCACCCAGAGACTGGAGCGTAGAGTTGTCAGCTGTGTAGTTCCAGGTGCCGTCAGCATCAACATTGAACGTGCCATGCGTACCAGCCGTGCCGGTTTGCACATTGAACACACTTTGGCCAGCATCGGCGTCGACGATGTTGAGTTGACCACCCGTGGTCAGCGTACCGTCTTCAACCACATCGCCAGCCGTGCCGCCGGTGATCGTCGGCATGTCATTGGTGCCGGTGAGTGTTACCGTCACCGGAGTAACCGTACCATCGGCAGAAACCACATTGAAGGTATCCGTCGCCGTTTGACCAGCGCCCAGAGCTTGGACCGAAGCACTGTCAGCAGTGAAAGACCAGGTACCGTCCGCATCAACACTGAACGTGCCGTGCGTACCAGCCGTGCCGGTCTGCGCCGTGAACACGCTCTCGCCAGCATCGGCGTCGACGATGTTGAGTTGACCACCCGTGGTCAGCGTACCGTCTTCAACCACATCGCCAGCCGTGCCGCCGGTGATCGTCGGCGCGTCATTGGTGCCGGTGATGGTCACCGTAATCGGTGTCGAAGTACCGTCAGCAGAAACAACGCTGAAAGTTTCCGTCGCCGTCACGCCCTCGCCCAAAGACTGGATCGAAGCATTGTCGGCGGTGTAGTTCCAGGTGCCATCCGCATCGACACTGAACGTACCATGCGTACCAGCCGTGCCGGTCTGCGCCGTGAACACGCTTTCGCCAGCATCGGCGTCGACGATATTAAGTTGACCACCCGTGGTCAGCGTACCGTCTTCAACCACATCGCCAGCCGTGCCGCCGGTGATCGTCGGCGCGTCATTGGTGCCGGTGATGGTTACCGTAATCGGTGTCGAGGTGCCATCGGCTGAGACCACATTGAAGGTTTCCGTCGCCGTCACGCCCTCGCCCAAAGACTGGATCGAAGCATTGTCGGCGGTGTAGTTCCAGGTACCGTCCGCATCAACACTGAACGTACCATGCG